>Ga0209291_1000124_pt1 | contig 76040 bp, 67 predicted proteins | sample GOMGulsemesocosm_FD_184633 | JGI IMG/M metagenome (GOLD analysis project Ga0209291, IMG submission 184633) | Methane-oxidizing microbial communities from mesocosms in the Gulf of Mexico - GOM9B Gulf of Mexico (SPAdes) (version 2) | ecosystem: Environmental > Aquatic > Marine > Cold seeps... | reverse complement strand
AACAACTCCTCTATAAAACTGAGTTCTTGTTTTAGCACCCTCTTTAATTTCGTAGTAAACAGTAATTGTATCTCCTGCTCCGAATTCTGGGAATTCTTTTGTTGTTACAAATTCGTCTTGTACAAACTTAATTAAACTTTCCATTGTGTTTTATTTAAATAATTGATTTAAAGCAACATACACGATTATCGCCAGAGGTTAGTCTAAATTTGACTGCGAAATTAACCAATAATTAGTAATTAACAATTAATTTCACTATTTTTTTATGAGTTGATTTACTTTTCAAATAAATCAGGTCTTCTTTTTTTTGTTCTCTCATGTGCTTGGTCTTCTCTCCAAGATTCTATCTTTGGGAAATTTCCTGAAAGTAATATATCCGGAACCTTTACACCTTTATAGTCTGCAGGCCTTGTGTATACAGGAGGTGCTAATAAGTCATCTTGAAAAGAATCTGTTAAAGCAGATGTTTCATTGTTTAATACTCCTGGGATAAGTCTGATAACTGCATCACATAATACGTTAGCAGCTAATTCGCCTCCAGAAAGCACAAAATCTCCTATTGAAATTTCTCTTGTAATGAATAGGTCACGTACACGTTGGTCTACTCCTTTGTAATGACCACATAAAATAATGATGTTTTCTTTTAAAGAAAGCTCGTTTGCAGTACCTTGATTCAAGGTTTTTCCATCAGGAGTCATGTAAATTACTTCATCGTAATTACGTTCAGACTTTAATTTAGTAATACAAAGATCAATAGGTTCGATCATCATTACCATTCCAGCGCCACCACCAAATTGGTAGTCGTCAATACTTTTTTGTTTATTAGTACTGTAGTCTCTTAAATTATGAAAATGAACTTCTACAATTCCTTTTTCTTGAGCACGTTTCAGTATAGAGTCGTTAAACGGGCTCTGCATTAATTCAGGTAAAACTGTAATGATATCAATTCTCATAAAAACGAATTAGCTTCTGTTTTTGTTTAACTCGTCTTGTAGTTTACGCATCACTTTTTGTTCGCGCTCTAAAGCGGTTTTTTTGTGACTTTCGTATTCTTTTTCAACTTCTGAAAGTTGAGTTTTAGCTTCTTGAGTAATCGTATTGCTGTTTTTAAACTTATAGATAAAGAATAAAAGTAATATTGATAATACTGAAATTATCCTCCAGAATAGATTTTTGAAAGCGCCTTTTTTCATATCGCTCCCAACGAAAGAGATGTTGTCTTTGTCAGTGTTTATAGTGGTAATTTCACTGTTTAAGGTTGCTATTTTTGATTCCAATTTCTTGGTGTTAGATTTTTGATCTTCAATGATAATAGCTAACGCTTTAATCTCTTCTTTTTGTTTGTTTACAGAATCTAAAACTTGTTTTTTTAGGGTGTGTAGCCAAGTTCTTTTAACAACTTTAAATTCTTGAAAGTTGTTAGATTTGGTAGTGATATAGTCAAACTTTTCATTAACAGAACTGTTTGTAAGTGATAATTCTTTTTCAGCTTCTTGTGCTGAAATAGTAGAAACACTTATTAAAAGTGTAAGTAGAAAAAAGTAAAACCTTTTCATAATATCTGTGTTTTTTTTGATAAAAAATCCGTGTTGTATTAAAACACGGATTTTTGCCCACATAGTGGATTGTTGTTGTTTATCTCTAGCTTTAGCGCTTTATACTACTAATAGTAGCTAAATCTTCTTACTTTAGATATATGTTTAGCTAAGCGAATAACTTGGTGAGAGTATCCATATTCATTATCATACCAAACATATAGCACTATATTTTTTCCGTCACTTCTAACAATGGTAGCTTTGCTGTCATATATTGATGGAGCAGAAGAACCAACAATATCAGAAGATACTAATTCGTTGTCTAAAGAGTATTTAATTTGTTCAACCAAGACACCTTCTAAAGCATACTTTTTGATGATGGCGTTAACGTCTTCAACAGAAGTAGTGTTTTCAATCTCTAAGTTTAAAATAGCTAATGATCCGTTAGGAACAGGAACTCTAATTGCATTAGATGTTAGTTTTCCTTCTAAAGAAGGTAGTGCTTTTGAAGCAGCTTGTCCAGCTCCTGTTTCAGTAATAACCATGTTTAAGGCAGCGGCTCTTCCACGACGATATTTGTTATGGAAATTATCTACTAAATTTTGATCGTTTGTATATGCGTGAATAGTCTCTAGGTGACCATGAACGATTCCTAAACTATCTTCAATTGCTTTTAAAACTGGAGTAATTGCATTTGTTGTACAAGATGCAGCAGAGAAAATATTTATTTCATCAGGATTATTTTCTAGGTGGTTTACACCATGTACAATATTAGGGATTCCTTTACCTGGTGCAGTTAATAAGACCTTATCAGCTCCGTTAGAAGCTAACAATCTGCTTAACGCTTCTTTGTCTCTAAAAGCTCCAGTGTTATCAATAATTAAAGCATTGTTGATACCGTAAGTTGTGTAGTCAATGTCTTCTGGTGCTTTAGCGCTAATCATTTTAACAGTTGTTCCGTTAATGATTAATGCTTGGTTAGCTAAGTCAGTAGTTACAGTTCCGGCAAAGTCACCATGTACTGAATCTTGTCTTAAAAGAGAAGCTCTTTTTTCTAAAACAACTTCGTCAATTTTACCTCTAGTAACAATTGCTCTTAAGCGCATTTGCTGACCTTTAGCTGTTTTTGACATTAATTCTCTAGCTAATAAACGTCCGATTCTACCAAAACCATATAAAACAACGTCTTTTGGTTGAATGTCTTCAGATTTACTAGCATCTTTTAATTTGTCTGATACAAATGCTGTTGCATCATTATATTTATCATCTTCTAAATGATATTCATAAGTTAATTTACCAATATCTAATTTCGATGGTGGTAAATCAATACTCTGTATAGCTTTTGCAATTTCAACTGAATCAAAAATAGAAATTGGTTTTTGAACAAATTCTCCTGCATATTCATGTAAGTTTAAAATATCACTTACATTCTTGTCAATCAACTGGTTTCTAAAAAGAACCAATTCAATTGATTTGTCATACCATAAATCACTAACTACTTTAATAAAATCTACAGAAGCTCTTCTTCTATCTGCTTGAAAAGCTAGTTCTTTTTCGTAAGTATCATTGTTTGCAATCATTCTTATTGTTGTTTGTGTTGTTGTTTTGAAAGTGCAAAATTACTAATTTTAACTAAAAAAAGCACTTTTAAATGCTTGTTTTTTTGATGTGAACTTTTCTGTGTGAAACAAATAAAGTATCGGTAAATAACTTTCTTCATGGTGTGAAGCAGATTAAGTTAAGTCAATAACTTAATTTATTAGTTATTATTGGTGAGTTTAAAATACCCTATATAGGGTATTTTATTTATGCTTTAAATTGGTTAATTTAGATGAAAGGAGTTTGCATTGTTTCTCTTTTTGAATTTACTCCATTGAAATTTTAATTTTTTGCATTCAATAGTTTCCAATAAGCTTAAAATTTAACGGTATTAAATATTTAAATTATGAATAAGTCACTTTGGATTAAGAACTTTTTTTTGTTGGGAGTAAGAATGTTAGGGGTGAGGACTTTGTATGAGCTCCCTTTTGTAAAGGTGTCACAATCATTGCTAAAAGAAAAAGATGTGTATTGTGATTATAGAAAAATGAGCTTAGAAATACATGAAGAATTAAGTATAGCACGCCAGTTAATTATAAAAGGAAAAAACAAAAGCAATGTACTGAATTGTTATAAGAATTTATTTACGAGTTTATGTGAAAAATCGATAGACATTCATGTTTATTAGAAAAGCATTCATTTAATGATAAATACTTTTCTAATAATAATGTTGTAGCGCTTTTAGCGTAACCACCAGTTCTTAGAATTACCGTTTTTATAAATTACTTCTAAATTATATAGATTTTCAAAATCTAGACTTTTAAGTTTGTTTAAATCTTCAATATTTTTTATTTCTATTTCGTTAAACTTAGTAATTATACATCCTTTAGTGAGACCTAATTTTTTCACAAGAAAATCATTTTTAATAGCAGCTACTTTTATGCCGCTTTTTATATCTAAATTGTCTGTTTCATGATTGGTTAAGTTTTTTAGCTCTAAACCAAATGCGCTTTGAGTAAATATACTTTTGTCAGATAGAGTTACGGGTATGGTTTTTGACCTTCCATTTCTTACAACTGTTACTTCAATAGTATTATTAGGTCTTTTGGTGCTTAAATACCCAGTTAAGTCTGAGGATTTAGCAATTTTAGTTTGGTCAATTTGTTTGATAATGTCACCAGTTTTTAAACCTCCTTTTTCTGCACCAGAATTGGGTTCGATTTCTGAGATATAATAACCTTGGGTATCTTTTATGTCTAACCTGTTCGCTTTGTTGTTGTTGAGTCCAAATCCTCCAACTCCTAAAATAGCCTGTTGTACATTACCGTATTCCAAAATATCTTGAACAATTTTATTTGTAGTGTTTGAAGGAATAGCAAAAGAGTACCCTATATAGGATCCGGTTTTAGAAGATATAGCGGTGTTAATACCAATTAATTCACCTCGAGTATTTACTAAAGCCCCTCCCGAATTCCCTGGATTTACAACTGCATCTGTTTGTAAAAAAGACTGGATATTACTATCTCCATCTAAGTCTCTGGACTTTGCGCTAATTATTCCTGCAGTAACTGTAGAGTTCAAGTTATATGGGTTTCCTATGGCTAATACCCATTCTCCAATTTTGATGTTATTGGAATCTCCAAATGGAATATATTGTAGTTTTTCTTTAGCTTCAATTTTTAATAACGCAATATCACTCTTTTCGTCAAATCCAATAACTTGTGCTTTGTATGATTTCTGGTTGTTTAAGGTAACTGTTAGTTCGTCAGCATTATCAATTACATGATTGTTGGTAACAATGTATCCATCTTCTGAAATCACAACTCCTGAACCTGTCGATCCTTTTTGTATCTTTTCTCCTTGATTATTGTAATATTCAAATATATTTCTCGGTTGTGTATAGGTAGTTGTGTTTGTAACGTGAACAACTGCATGAATGGTTTTTTCTGCGGCTGTTGTGAAATCTGTATTTTCAGCCAATATATTCGCGTTTGATAAGTTATTATTTACAGAAGTAGAAAAAGATGTTGTTGGTATTGAGTTGTTAACTTTTTGTTTGTATTCTTTTTCTATAAAGGTTTTATAACCAACTAGACTTAGTACTCCACCAAGAATAGAAAACAATGTGATTTTAAGTATTTCTTTCATGATATATAATGATTTAGGTTATTCTATTTGTAAAGTTAAAATATTTTTTAGTTGAATAAACTACTTTAACTTGTTATTAACGAGCTGTTAAAAGGTGTTAACATAGTAATCTTAAAACGGAATATTATGCTGTTTTATTTTAGTTAATTTTTCATGTGATTGCTTACATTTGTAGTACATTAAATTTTTAAATGTTTACATTTTATAAATACCAAGGAACAGGGAATGATTTTGTGGTGATAGATAATCGTCAGCAAGTGTTTCCTAAAGAGAATGTATCTCTTGTAAATTCGTTATGCGATAGGCGTTTTGGAGTTGGAGCTGATGGATTAATTTTATTAGAAAATAGTGCTGCTTCAGATTTTAAAATGGTTTATTTTAATGCAGATGGTCATGAAGGTACTATGTGTGGTAATGGTGGCCGATGTATAGTAGCGTTTTCAAAATTTTTAAATATTATTGATGATACTACAATATTTGAAGCTGTTGATGGATTGCATACTGCAACAATATTAGGAGATATAGTGAGTTTGCAAATGCAAGATGTTACCTCTATTAAAGATAAGAGTAACGGTGTTTTTTTAGATACAGGATCTCCTCATCATGTTCAGTTTGAAGAACATATTTCTGATTTTGATATTAAAACTATCGGGAGAAGCATTAGGAACGAGGTGTATGGGGCTAAAGGCAGTAATGTCAACTTTGTAAAGAGAATTGATGATTCAGTTTTTAGATTACGTACATATGAACGAGGAGTTGAGGATGAAACTTTAGCCTGTGGAACTGGAGCAACTGCAGTAGCTATTGCAATGAATTATTTAAAAAAAACTAATGCAACCGATATTAAGTTGAATGTTGAGGGAGGTGAGTTACAGGTTTCTTTTGATGTTGGTAGTGGTAGTTATACAAATGTTTTTTTAAAAGGAAAAGCTATTCAAGTTTTTAAAGGAGAAATACAATGTTGACATTAAAAGGGGAATATATTTATTTAAGGGCACTTGAGCCTGAGGATTTAGAATTGATATATGCAATTGAAAACGATGAGTCCATATGGGAGGTGAGTCAAACACAAACTCCGTATTCACGTTTTTTAATAAAACAGTATTTGGAGAACTGTCATAAAGATATTTATGAAGTAAAACAATTGCGTTTAGTGATTGTAACAAATAATGACGAAGCAGTTGGTTTTGTTGATTTATTTGATTTCGACCCTAAGAATGATAAGGTGGGTTTGGGAGTATTGGTATTGGATCATGCTCGTGGAAAAAAATATGGACGTGAGGCATTAGAATTACTTATTGAGTACACATTTAAAAACTTATATGTGCATCAAATTTATGCTAATGTGTTAGAGGGGAATTTAGCGAGTATCAAATTGTTTGAAAGCCTAGGGTTTGTGAAAACAGGCATGAAAAAAGACTGGGTTTTAGAAGGAAATCATTATAAAAACGAATGTTTATTTCAATTAATTAAAGATGTACATTAAAAAAATATTAGTAACTATTGCTTTGTTGGGATTGGTGGGTTGTGCTGTTTTTGCATACTATATATATAATGCCATTTTTGTGCCCAATACAGCTTTTGAGAATGATAAAGCGACATTGTTTATATCTTCAGGTGCCTCCTTTAATGATGTGTTAGATGATTTAACACCTTTGTTAATTAACGTTGAAACGTTTGTTGCTGTGGCAAATAAAAAGAAATACTCTGGGAGTATAAAGCCAGGAAAGTATGAAATTAAAAAAGGGATGAATAATAACGATATTATAAATTCTTTACGAGTAAATAATATTCCTGTACGTGTATCTTTTAATAATCAAGAATCTTTAGAAAGTTTATCAGGTAGAATTTCAACTCAAATTGAAGCTGATAGTGTATCATTATTAAAAGCTTTTAAAGAGAGTGGTTTTTTGAAAAAGAATAATTTTTCGAATAATACAGCTCTTGGGATGTATGTAGCTAATAGTTATGAATTTTTCTGGAATACATCTGCAGATGAATTTAGAAGCAGAATGTTGAAAGAGTATGGTAGGTTTTGGTCAGCAAGCAGATTAGCTAAGGCTAAAAAAATAGGGTTAACTCAAAATGAAGTAATATCATTAGCAGCAATAGTTCAAAAAGAAACTGTAAAAATAGATGAAAGACCAAGGGTTGCTGGGGTTTATATGAACAGAATAAAAAAAAGAATGTTGTTGCAGGCAGACCCAACAGTAGTGTATGCGGTTAAAAAAGCTACAGGTGTACAATTGAAACGAGTTTTATTTGAACATTTAAAAATAAATTCAAAATATAATACATATATATATGCTGGAGTTCCTCCAGGACCAATAACAATGCCTGATGTTTCAGCGATTGATGCAGTGTTAAATTATGAGAATCATCAATATTATTACTTCGTTGCAAATATTAAAAAAATGGGTTATCATCAGTTTGCAAAAACCCTATCTCAGCACAATAACAATGCGGTTGCATACCGAAATTGGGTTTCAAAAAGGTACTAAGTTGCTGATTTCCTTTGTTTTAAAATAAAAACACTTTATCTTTGATGTTCCAAAAATAATGATATCTTTGCCGACTGAAATTTTAAGCATTTCATTAATTCGTTTTTAAAACGGAGAAAATAAGTCTTAAGAAATCTATTATATGATAAAGAAATTTATGAAAATTTTGTTTATCGCTGGGGCAATTTTTATTACCGCTACAGGATTTACATCAAAGAAAGAGTTGAAAGCATCAAATGTGATTAACTCTGAAGTGAGAGAAAGTTTAGGATTGTATTATACAGTTTTAAGCGAAAATGAGATTAAAGAGGAGGCAGAAGAGTTTTCTTTATTCTTAGGAAAATCATTTATCGGCTTTAAAGAAGCTGTTGGTTTTAAGGAGTCTCAAGGAAGATATTCCGTAGTGAATACTTTCGGGTATATGGGGAAATACCAATTTGGTAGAGGTACTCTAAAATTGATAGGAGTTTATAATACACGAACTTTTATGAGTGACCCAAATATTCAAGAAAAAGCTTTTGAAGCGAATTTGTCAAGAAACAAATGGGTTTTAAGAAGAGATATCAAACGTTTTACTGGCAGAGTAATAGGGGGGGTTAAGGTTACCGAGTCTGGTATTTTGGCTGCAGCACACTTAGGTGGTCCTGGAAACGTGAAAAAATTCTTAAGAAGTTATGGGGCAACTGTGTTCTCTGATGCTTATGGGAGTTCAGTACGTTATTACATGAAAAAATTTGCTGGATTTGATACATCTTCTATTGAAGAGAATAAAAAAGCAAAAGTAGTATTAGATTAAATTATTTCACCCTTGGGGTATAATGTTGGGAAAAAGGCGCGCATGTAAATGTGCGCCTTTTTTAATTTCAAAGTTGTGTTTATTTCTGAATTACAAAAATAGTAGGTTTCTTGTGTAGGTCTACAGGGTTTTTGCTCCAAAATTGAGCTGTTTTTGTAATAATCAGTTCAGAAGGCAATGTGATGTCACAGGCTACACAGATTTTAGTATTGGGATGAAGTGTAGTGCTTAGGTCTTCTAGCATCTTATTGTTTCTGTAAGGTGTTTCGATAAAAATTTGTGATTGGTTGTAGTCGTGAGAAAGTTTCTCTAAGCGTTTGATGGTTGCTTTTCGTTCTCCTTTATCAATGGGTAAATAGCCATTAAAAGTGAAGTTTTGACCATTAAAGCCTGATCCCATCATGGCCAGTAATATTGATGAGGGGCCAACTAATGGTCTTACTTGTATATTTTTGTCATGAGCTATTTTTACAACATCTGCACCTGGGTCCGCAATGGCAGGACATCCTGCTTCAGATAATAAACCAACAACTTTCCCTTCTAAGCAAGAGTTTAAAAATGATGGTATATCAGCTGGATCAGTAAATTTATTTAATGGGTGTAAAATTAAATCAGGTTGCGATTTCTTTGGGCAAACTCTTTTTATAAATCTTCTTGCTGTTTTTTCATTTTCAACAATAAATTCATTCGTCATTTCTAATACATTTTTAACTGAAATAGGTAAAACTTCTAAAGGTTCGGTATCTCCTAGTGTTGTAGGTATTAAGTATAGTTTTCCGTTAAGTTTCATTGTTATTTGTGTTATAGGTTGTTTGCAATGTGTGTACATGCTTTGTTTAGCATTTGGTACACATCCTCAAATCCATTATTGTAGTAAGGGTCAGGTACGTCTAAATCCAGATTAGGATTTGTTTCGTTAAGTATCAGTTTTACTTTATTTCTGTCATCTGAATTTTTCGCTAATGCAAGAACGTTCTTTTTGTTGGAATTATCCATCACATAAATTGTGTCAAATATATCAAAATCAGTAGCTATGAATTGTCTGCTTCTTTGATCGGTAATGTCAATATTGTGTTTCCTTCCTATTTCTATTGAGCGACTATCAGGTAGTTCTCCTTTATGAAAAGCAGAGGTCCCGGCAGAATCTATATGTATAAAATCAGCATTAACCTTCGCTTTTAGGATCCCTTCGGCTAAAGGTGATCTGCAAATGTTTCCTAGGCAAACCATTAATATTCTAGTATGAATCATAAAATTTATTATAGTACAATTTAAGCATAAAAAAAATCACCGACTAAAACAGTTGATGATTTTTGCTACCCGAAGGTTTATTTTTTTGTAAGTTGATTACAGGGTTAATTTTTTCTGTAAATCTTCTACGTATTTTTTAAATTGTTTGTCGGTATGAGCAAGGTTGTCAACTGTTTTGCAAGCGTGCAATACAGTTGCATGATCACGTTTTCCAATTTGACTACCAATACTGGCTAAAGAGGCCTTTGTTAATCTCTTAGCGAAAAACATTGCTAGTTGTCTTGCTTGTACAATGTGGCGCTTTCTAGTTTTCGATTGTAGCGTTCCAACATCCATTGAGAAATAATCAGAAACTACTTTTTGTATGTAGTCAATTGATATTTCACGTTTGGTGTGTTTTACAAATTTTTCAACTATTTGACGAGCTAAATCAATAGTAATCTCTTTTTTATTAAAAGAAGATTGTGCTATTAGTGAAACAATTGCGCCTTCAAGTTCTCTAACGTTTGATTTAATGTTTTTGGCAACATATTCTACAATATCATCTGGCATTTCAACTCCATCGCGATATAGTTTGTTTTTCAATATTGAAACACGTGTTTCGAAATCTGGTTTTTGTATTTCCGCTGATAATCCCCATTTAAAACGAGATAATAAACGTTGTTCAATATCTTGCATGTCAACAGGAGCTTTGTCGGATGTTAAAATTATCTGTTTCCCGTTTTGGTGTAAGTGATTGAAAATATGAAAGAATACATCTTGTGTACCTGCCTTACCTGATAAAAATTGTACATCATCGATAATTAAAACATCAATAATTTGGTAGAAGTGAATAAAATCATTTCTATTGTTTTTTCTTACAGCATCAGTGTATTGTTGAATGAATTTTTCAGCAGCAATATACAGTACTGTTTTTTCAGGATATTTGTCTTTTACATCAACACCTATTGCATGAGCTAAATGCGTTTTTCCAAGTCCTACTCCTCCGAAAATTAATAACGGATTAAAAGCCGTTCCACCAGGTTTGTTGGCAACTGCTAAACCAGCTGATCTCGATAGGCGATTTGAGTCACCTTCTAAGAAATTTTCAAAATTGTAACTCGGGTTTAATTGAGATTCAATTTTAACGTTTCTTATTCCTGGAATAATAAATGGATTTTTTAATTCTGGACTTTTGTTTTTTAATGGAACGTCAACATTTTGTGGTTTTACAGATGACCTATTTGTACTAGGTATTTTTTCTGTAAACGGCTGTTTGTTGCCGTATGTGTTTTCCATTTTAATGTTATAAACAAGTTTGGCAGAATCCCCTAATTCCTTTGTTAATGCAACTTTTAACAACTTAATGTAATGCTCCTCCAGCCATTCGTAAAAGAATTTACTGGGTACCTGAATACTTAACACATTATCAGTGAGTTTTATCGGTTTTATTGGTTCAAACCATGTTTTGTAAGCTTGGGGTTGTATGTTGTCCTTTATAAAAGACAGGCAATTTTCCCAAACTGATAATGCAGTTTTATTCATTGAATATATTGGTTATATTTGTTTTTTTATTACTGAGAATATTATTCTCATTAAGTATTATTGGGGATGACAAATATGTGAACAAATTAGTGAAAAAAAAAACCTGTTACTATTGAATATTTAATATTTTTTTCTCATACTAAAGATTAAAAACTATGCTTGAATAGTAAAAAAAGCAAATGATTTATGAAAGCACATGAAACAGAAATCCGAGTTCGCTATGGAGAGACCGATCAAATGGGGGTTGTTTACCATGGTAACTATGCCCAATACCTAGAAGTAGCTAGAGTGGAATGGTTACGTTCTATAGATATTTCTTATAAAAAAATGGAGGATGACGGTGTTATGCTTCCGGTTGTTAATTTGAATATTAATTTTAAGAAACCTGCAATTTATGACGAGGTGATTACTATTAAAACACAGTTGCGTGAAAAACCAGGTTTGAAAATTACTATTGACCAAGAGATTTATAATGAAAAAAACGTTTTAATCTCAACATCTGAAATTACACTAGTATTTGTAAACATGAATACAAAAAGACCAATACTTTGTCCTGAACCCCTTTTGATAAAATTAGGGTTTTAGATTGATGTAATATTGTTCTTTAAAAATGTTATTCTTCTATTTCTTTTATTTCAATACCAAATATATTTGTGAATAGCTCAAAAATTTGATCAGCACTACTTTTTCTTACTGGAATAGTATATTGGCAATCTAATTCTAATTTTTGATTTGTAATGTTTAATTGTTTTTCTTTTACAATACGCATCACCTTATTCATGTCTTTATATTGAAATGTAATTTGAAATACACGATCAATAGTTTTTTCTAGAATATTAGATGCTTCTAAAGCTAATTTAGATCCTGTTTTATTAGCATTCATTAAGCCACCAACACCTAATTTAGTTCCTCCAAAATATCTTACAACAACAACTAGTATGTTGGTTACGTCAAAAGCTTGTATTTGTCCGTAAATTGGTGGGCCGGCAGAATTACTTGGTTCTCCATCGTCGTTTGCTCTATATCGAATTTTATCTGTACCTAATTGCCAAGCATAGCACCAGTGTCTTGCAGTGTGGTGTTCTTTTTTTAATTTTTCAATAATTGGTTTTACTTCATCCTCAGAAGTTATGGGATAGGTATATCCGTAAAATTTGCTCCCTCTATCTTTAAAGAGTTCACCTTTAGCAGGAGTATCAATTGTTTTGTATGTGTCTTTTGGTTCTGACAATGTTGAGTGTTGTTATTGAGTGATCAAAAGTATAGAAATAATTGCAATTCCTATACCTATCCAGTTTTTAGTGGTTAATTTTTCTTTGAAAATGAATAATCCAAGTAATGTGCATAATGCAACAATGGTAACATTGTTAATGGAGAAAACAACAGCGCTAGGTATACTTTTAATATCCAGTACTTTTAGTAAATAGTATATTGAGTAGTAGTTTATAATTCCTAATATGATTCCTGCTATTCCGTTTTTTATATTGATAGGGGATGGTTTAATGCTGTAAACAAGTATTCCTAATACTCCTGCTAAGCCAAATAAAACACCAGAAAACAAATTAGTGTCATTACTTGGGACATAGTTAGTTTGTACATATTTTATGGTAGTGTCTATTATTCCTGATCCTAAAAAAAGTAATATTGGGAATATGAGTGATGCTTTTTGGGTGGTGTTTGATTTACTTTTTAAAGTAATGAAATATACCGCAGATATGGCTAGTACAATTCCTAATGTTTTTTGAGCAGTTAGCTGTTCTTTATAAAGGAACACACCGAATAATACAGGGATTACAACTGCCATTTTTCCAGCAACTGCAGCGACACTTACGCCGTTTTTTTGTGAAGTAATCGCCATAACATTAAATACACTAATAAATAATGAAGCAAGTACAATTGCTCCAATAAACCAGGGTTTATTTGGTAATTCAATAAAGTTAATTGCATTTTCGTGTGAGAGGATCCCTATTGTAAATGCTGTAAAGTAATTAAATACAATCGCTTGTAAAGTATTGATGTTATATGTGTCAAATAGTTTAAAGATGATAAATATTGCGCTTGAAAAAAGAACACTTAATAATAGATATAGCATATTAAAAGAGTGCTTTTTTGATATTAAATAAGTCTGTGACTTCTTCTTTCCCAGGAATTAAGTTCCATGAATGCATACCTAGTTTAGTAGTAGTGTCAGTGTTTTCTTTGGTATCGTCAATAAATAGTGTTTCAGATGCAATTAAGTTATTTTCATTTAATACAAATTCATAAATGTTAGCATCTGGTTTACGCATATTCATTTCGTGAGATAAATAAAACTGTTCAAAACAATCTTTAAATTCATTGTACAGTTCTATGCCCCAGTCTTTTTTTATCCAATTGATATGCATTTCGTTTGTATTGCTTAATAAAAAGCAACGGTATTTTTTACTGACTCTTTTGATAAAATCTAAACGATGCAATGGAAAATCGAGTAACATGCAATTCCAAGATTTCATTATTTTAGTTTTAGAAATATTTGGATAGGCAGTTGCGTAAAATTTTATAAAGGCTTCGGTGGTTAATAGCCCTTTTTCATAATCCATATTAACTTGAATCATTTTTGGAGTCAGTTCTGAAACTTCAAACAATTCTAAAGCACTTTTCATAGCGCCAACCTTATCCAGGTTGATAAAGATGTCACCAAAATCGAAAATTATATTTTTAATCCCATCAGTGGGTTTAATTACTTGAGGTTTGCCTTGCTTGGAAAAATCTATTGTTGAATTCATAACTAGTATGATTACATTAAGTGAATTTATTTATTATTGTAAATTGTAAGAATATCGTCTTTTATAGTTTTAGAATTAGCAACGATGTCTCTAAGTTTAGGTGATTTAATACCTTCTGAAAAAGCAGCAGTCCCTTTAAAAACATGAGCTTCATCCCATAAGTTAGCGTCTATAAAACTTTGTAGAGTTTTGCTTCCTCCTTCAATAATCACGGATTGGAGTTGGTGTTTATAAAGTATATCACAAATTTGAGAAGGGATATTGTTAGAAAAATCAATTCCTTCAAGTGTTATATTATTCTGGTTTACGGATTCTTGATTTTTTAAGCTGTTGGCATCAGTGACTAGAATTGTTTTGATTGAGCCATCTAATAAATGGTGGTTTTGGGGGGTTCTTAATGAACGATCCAAAACTATTCTAACAGGGTTGTTTCCTTTCCAAGTTCTACAATCTAATTTAGGATTGTCGGTAACGGCAGTATTTGTGCCGACTAATATTGCTTGCTCCTCAGTTCGTAGTTTATGAACTAATTGTCTAGAATAGGTATTGGTAATCCAAGTGATTTCAGTGTTGTCTATTGGCGCAATAAAACCATCAATACTCTCAGCCCATTTTAAAGTTATAAACGGACGCTTTTTATTATGATATGTAAAAAAACGTTTGTTTAGTTCCGTACATTCTTCTTCTAAAACACCAACGGTGACTACACAGCCATTATGCTGTAATTTTTCAATTCCTTTACCAGAAACTTCTGAAAAACTATCTACACAACCAATAACTACATTAGGGATTTTGTGTTCCATAATTAAGTTTGCACAGGGAGGTGTTTTTCCGAAGTGACTACAAGGTTCTAAAGATACATAAATAGTAGCTTCTTTTAATAATGATTTATTTTTAACGGAATTAATAGCGTTCACTTCAGCGTGCGGTTGTCCTGCTTTATAATGCCATCCTTCTCCAATAATAATATTGTTATGAACAATAACAGAACCAACCATTGGATTAGTGCCAGTAGTTCCTAATCCGTTTTTGGCAAGTTGAATACAACGCAGTATGTATGTCTCGTGTTTTATAAGCTTAGTTTTAATTCTTCAGTATGATCAATTTTATAAGTAGATTTAATACCCACGACTTTATAGTTTAAGTTTCCTTTAAAGGTCACTCTATGTGTTTTATTAAAACTTCCAAGCACAGCACCTAATAAACCACCGTTTTCATTTCCAGGAATTTTATTAAAGGGGATAGTCACTTCAAGTGGTACTGCAAATTCTTTAACAGCTGGAACTTTAAACTCTTTTGATTTTACAGAGGTAATTTCTTTTTCATCAATATAAACGATAATGTTTTCTGGGATTACTTTTCCTCCTAAAATATTTGGGTTGTTGAATATCGCATCAGCACTTAGTGTGATTTCTTTTGTGTTTAACGTTAATATTTTTATATTTTCAACTTTCTGATATTCAATTTTTTTTGAAACACAAGAGGTTGTTATTGTAAATAAAAATAAAAGTATAGCGATTTGCTTCATGAAGAATTTGTTTTTTTAACAAAAGTAGCTTTTTAATCCTTTTTAGTTAAAAAAAACTAGTGAATTTTGTGATTGGATTAAGAGATTGTAAAGGAGAAAATTGTAGTTTTGTCAATTGTTATTTAGTGAAATGGTTTTTTTAAGTAAATAAATAGACTATATAGAAAATTAGTTGTCTTAGTGTAGTAGAATAATTTTAAATAAACGCAATAAAAGTAAAAACCTTATTGTATTGTAATGGAAGAACGTAAAAAAAATAAAGTAGTTTTAGCTATGACTAGAGATAGTCATATTTATGAATGCATAATTGATAATATTAATTCTTTAGGAAAAGAATGCGTGTTGTTAAATATTCCTCCAGTAATAGAAGAAAAAAACAAAGACAGCTTAAAGTTTAAATTGAAACTTTTTTATAAGTTAAAAATTGTTAAAAACAAAAGGTATATAGAGAGGTTTGGTAAAAACTCATTGGAAAATGGAATTATAAATAATATTAAAAGGCTTTCTCAGGAGACAGCGTATTGTTTAATGATAAGACCAGATATTTATTCTGAAAAAATAATTGATACATTAGTAACTAACATTGATAAAACCTATGCATATCAATGGGATGGTTTAGATAGATTTCCAGCGGTATTGAATTTAGTAGATAAGTTTAAAAAGTTTTATATATATGATAAGAAAGATGTAGGGAGATTTGAAAATACAAGTTTGATTACAAATTTTTATTTTGATTGTTATTTGAAATATAATAAAAAGTCACCTAAATATGATGTATACTACATAGGTGGTTTTGATGATAGAATAAATGATATTATAGAGGTTTGTGAAAAACTGTATAGTTTAGGCTTAAAAATGAAGATATTAATTCATTGTCCAGTTGAGCATAGAGGGAAATTGAAAAAGTTTCCATTCATGACTGAAATTTATAAAGGTGTTACTTATAAAGAGAACTTATTTAATGTTTTTAACTGTAAAACTTTATTAGATTTTGGACATAAAAAAACTCACACCGGTTTATCAATGAGACCTTTTGAAGCTTTAGGATATTCTAAAAAATTAATCACAACAAATCATATCATTAAGGATTACGATTTTTACACTGCTGATAATGTTTTTGTTTATGAAGATTCTAATTCACAATTATCATCAATTAAATCGTTTTTAAACACTAGTTATAAGAAAATGGATACCAATATTTTTGAAAAGCACAGCTTTTCAAATTGGTTTAAATTTGTTACTGAACAAACGTGAAAATAATAACCTCGAAAAAAATCATTAATATAATAACTAACTTAATAAAGGTAAATTACTTTTTCTTAAAGAAAGCAATTTACAATTCGTTTTAAAGCATTAACATTAAAAATGACTGATAAAATAATACTATCTGTAATAAAAAGAAATTTAAAAATTTTAAAGACCCAAGAAGGTCTTTTTTTTCGTTTTAAAAGAAAATTAAAAAAAAATGGGGAATTTAAAAACGCTTTGAAAATAATTTCTAGCGGTTATTTTGACTATGAATATTATTTAATTAATCATCCAGATATAGCTATCGGTAACCCATCTATTATTGAAGCAGCAATTCATTATAATATGCATGGGTGGGAAGATGGTAAAAACCCTAGTGAGTTGTTCGATAATAAAATTTTTATAAAGTATAATAACTATTTTAAAGGTGATAAGAAAAATTTGCTGCTAAATGTTTTAAAGAAAGAGGAAAACTTTTTTAATCATAATATAGCCTTTTTTTTAAATGAAGATATTAAAGAGGAATACGATTGTTCAGGTCAAACTTTAAAAGATTTTCTATATGATAAAAGGTTGAGTAGAATGTATGATAAAGATATTCCAATAGATATCTCTAAAAAAATACTTGAGTTAAAATATCAGCCAAAAATATCGATCATTATACCGGTTTATAATACAGAAATTAAATTCCTTAAAAAATGTATTGATTCTGTTGTCTCACAATCTTATGAAAACTGGCAAATTTGTTTGGCTGATGATTGTTCTTCAGATGAAGAAATTCATGAAGTGTTAAGTATGTATTGCAAAAAAGATGCGCGTATAAATGTGGTTTTTAGGGAAGAAAACGGACATATTTCTCATGCAAGTAATAGTGCTTTAGAGCTTGCTGAGGGTGAGTGGACTGCTTTACTAGATCATGATGATGAGTTACATGTGAATGCATTATATTTTACAGTTGAGGCAATTAACATGAATCCGAATGTTGAGTTTATTTATACTGATGAAGATAAAATAGATGAAAAAGGGAAGCGTTATGAACCTCATTTTAAATCTGATTGGAATTTAGATTTACTATATTCTCAAAACTATATATCACATCTAGGGGTTTATAAAACAAATATTCTGAAGAAAATTAAAGGGTTTAGAGTTGGTTTAGAAGGGAGTCAAGATTACGACTTACTTTTACGATATAGTAAGGAGATAGCTCATAGCAATATAGTACATATTCCAAGGGTTTTATATCATTGGAGAGCTATTAAAGGATCCACAGCTTTAAATGCTGAAGAGAAATCATATACAACTGATGCAGGTATTAAGGCTTTAAAGAATTATTTTTTTAATATAGATTCGAAAATAACGGTAGAACGCGGAAAAGCTGAAAATATTTATAAGGTAAATTGGCCTATAAAAAATAACCCATTAGTAAGTTTGATAATCCCTACATACAATGGTTATGAAATAACCAAGCAGGCCATTGATTCTATTTTAGAAAAAACAGCTTATAAAAATTATGAGATTTTATTAATTGATAATAACTCTGATGATAAAGAGGCTTTAGATTATTTCGAAAAGTTAAACAACCACCCAAAAATTACTGTATTAAAATATTCAAAACCATTTAATTATTCGGCAATCAATAATTTTGCTGTTCAACATGCTAAAGGAGAGGTGTTAGGATTGGTTAATAATGATATTGAGGTAATTAATCCAGAATGGTTAGATGAAATGCTACAACATGCATTAAGAGAAGATATTGGTTGCGTAGGGGCTATGTTGTATTATCCAGATAATACGATTCAACATGCTGGAGTGATTATAGGTGTTGGTGGGGTAGCAAACCACTCTCATTTAAATTTTAAAAGAGGGCACCCAGGGTACTTTAGGAAATTAGAGGTTGTTCAAAATTTTTCTGCTGTTACTGCGGCTTGTTTATTGGTGAGAAAAGAAGTATTTAATGAAGTTAAAGGCTTAAATGATATTGATTTAAAAATTGCTTTTAATGATGTTGATTTATGTTTAAAAGTTCAAAAGGCTGGATACAGAAATCTATGGACTCCATATGCGGAGTTGTATCATTATGAGTCTATTAGTAGAGGGGTTGAAGATACTCCAGAAAAACTAAAACGTTTTACTGGTGAGGTCAACTATATGAAAAACATTTGGAAAACACATGTCTTAGAGGACCCTTATTATAGCTCCAACTTAACGAAAGATAAAGCAGATTTTTCTATTAATATGAAAAGGGAATAAAGTAAAGCTTTTAATTTGTGTAAATGACTAAACGAAAAATAATATATTCAGTATTAATAGGGGGGTATGATGATGTACCTAAGCATGTTGTGCGTTCTGACGAATGGGAATATGTTTTATTTACGGATATTAAAACAGAAGAAAAAGAAATTAACGGTTGGCAAATAATGCCATTGGAACATGTTGTTGAAAATGATGATACTAGAACAAGTAGATGGTACAAATTAAATTCCCATTTGTTATTTGATAACTGCCTATGCTCAATATACCTTGACTGTAGCATTATAATTAATGGCTCTTTTATATATGAAAGAGCAAATGAGTTGTTAAAAGATGAAAAGGTTTTTATTTCAGCTACTGCTCATCCTTTTAGAGATTGTATTTATAAAGAAGCAATTGCTTGTTTAGAGCAAGGTAAAGATGCTAAAGTAGCTATAATGAAAAGTGTGATTTTTTTAAAAAATGAAGGGTATCCTCAGGACAATGGTTTGTTTGAAGGAGGGTTGATATATAGAAATCATCAATTTCCTGGTTTAAAAAAATTTAATGAGGAATGGTGGAGGATGCTTAGTTCATTGTCACGTAGGGATCAGTTAAGTTTTAATTATGTATTATGGAAACAAAAAATCGAATGCAATCTATTTTTTAAAGATCTGAAGAGTTCATTTAGGAACTCACCAGATTTTATTTTTAAAATTGCACATAAAATAAATAATAGTTTTATAGAAATAAGTAATCTTCTTTTGGAAGGAAAGAACAGTAAAATTCTAGAATTAGAACATAAGTTGAATGTTGTTAATGAAAAATCCCACGTTGTATCTACAAATTCACGCTTAGTAACGAATGAATTGAATTTGAATATAGAAAAGTTAAATAAAATAAAATACTCTTTATCATATAAGGTGTTTTATAAAATAGAGCGTTTTTTAAGAAAACCTTTTGGTATATAGCCTAATTAAAAATATATAAAATAAAAAAGAATGAAAAATTTAAAAAGATTTTTTAAATACCTGTTACCTCACAAAAAATTTCTAATAGGGAGTTTATTGTTTAATGTATTATACGGACTTTTTTCGGCAATATCAATGTTAACATTAATACCGATGATGACTGTATTGTTTGATGAAACGAAGCAAACTCATGAGAAACCAGTTTACAAAGGTTTATTAAAAATAAACACAACATATTTAGAAGAGTCAATGAATTATTTTATTTCTAGTAATCTAGCAGATAAAGGGCCTTTTAGTACATTGCTGTGGATGGTGTTATTTGTTTTAATTGCTTTTTTGTTAAAAAACTTATTTAGTTATTTAGCAATTGTTTTTATGACAATATTAAATAATAATATTTTAAATGATTTGCGTAATGATGTGTATCAAAAAGTAATAGGATTAAATACATCATTCTTTTCAGGAGAGCGTAAGGGAGATTTGATGGCTCGAATGACAACTGATATTAATACCATAAAATCTTCTTTTATGAGTGTAATAATGTTAGTAGGAAGAGAGCCTTTTACTATTGTATTTACTTTAAGTGCTATGTTTTTTATGAGTTGGAAGCTGACTATTTTTGTGTTTGTCTTTTTACCAATTTCAGGGTTGTTAATTTCTAAATTAAGTAAATCGATTAAAAGTCAGTCAGGAAATATTTTTGCTTTAGAAGGTCAGTTATTGTCAACAATAGAAGAAACCTTAGGAGGGATAAAAATTATTAAAAACTTTACTTCTGAAAGTTATTTTTCTAAACGATTTAAATCATTCACAGATAATATTAATGAAATAAATAATAGCCTTGGTATTCGAATGGGGCTTGCTGGACCTACAAGTGAATTTTTAGGGATTTTAGTAATATCAATATTGTTATTGTATGGTGGATCATTGGTATTGATAGATAAGTCATTAACAGGGGCTACATTTATTGGTTATATGGGGTTAGCATATCAAATTTTAACACCAGCCAAACAAATGGCAAAAGCGAATTATGCTTTAGCAGGAGGAAATGCTGCATCTGAAAGAGTTCAATTTATTTTAGACGCAAAAAATCCATTAAAAGATAAAGAAGGTGCAGAGGTAATAACTGATTTTAAAAGTGAAATAAAATTTAACAACATCTCTTTTAAATATAATGATGAATATGTGTTAAAGGATTTTTCACTTACAGTCCCTAAAGGGAAAACAGTTGCATTAGTTGGAGAGTCAGGAAGCGGGAAATCTACTTTAGCAAATTTGGTTACCAGATTTTATGATGTAAACGAAGGTAGTATTACTTTTGATGGTGTAGACATCAAAGATGTAACAACATTCTCCTTACGTAGTCAAATGGGAATTGTAGCACAAGATTCGTTATTATTTAATGATACTATTGCTAATAATATTTCATTAGGAATTGATAGCCCTGAAAAAAATGCAATTATTAATGCAGCTAAAATAGCTAACGCTCATAACTTCATATCGGAATTTCCAGGTCAATATGAGAACCCAGTAGGTGATGGAGGTAATTTATTATCAGGAGGACAGAGACAGCGTGTAGCAATTGCTAGAGCTGTATTAAAAAACCCACCAATTATGATTTTAGATGAAGCAACTTCAGCTTTAGATACTGAGTCAGAAAAACTGGTACAAGTTGGTTTAGAGAATATGATGCAAAATAGAACGTCAATCGTTATTGCACATAGGTTATCTACAATTCAAAAAGCTGATTTAATTGTTGTAATGAAAAAAGGTAGGATTGTAGAACAAGGGACTCATGCAGAGTTATTAAAAATGAAAGGAACTTACGCGAATTTAGTTAGTCTTCAGTCATTAGAAATTTCTGAAATTTAATAATAGTAGAATTTGTTTTTATATGGTCAATCTAAACTATTTATATTGATGTCTGAAATAATAATAAGAGAAATAGAAGCCCGTGATAATGTAGCAGTGGGAAATTTAATACGACAAGTATTGGTAGAGTTAGGGGCTCCAAAAGTAGGAACTGCTTATGAAGATAAATCACTGGATATTTTGTCCGAAGTATATGAAAAAGATAATGCTATCTATTTTGTAGCGGAAATAGATGGAAGTATAGTAGGTGGTGCTGGAATATCTCAATTAGAAAACACAACGGATAATATCTGCGAATTACAAAAGATGTATTTTCTGCCAGAAGCAAGAGGAAGAGGGTTGGGAACTAAAATGATGCAAAAGTGTTTACTTACTGCTAAGAATTTAGGGTATGAGAAATGTTATTTAGAGACGCTATCGTATATGAAGTCAGCAGTAACGTTATATGAAAAAACAGGCTTTAAGGCATTAGATGAGTCTTTGGGTGAAACTGGGCATTACAGTTGTACAGAATGGATGATAAAGGAATTGTAAGTTAAAACCACCTTTTAATATCGAATTGTTCAATTAGTTCTTCATTTAAATAATTAACGTCGTTTTTAATTTTTTGATGCAGGTAATTGCCGTTTTCAAGATTGAGAGACTTTAAGTCTAGATCATTTATCTTTAAAAGATCATCAGTGTTAAAATCTCTAAGGTGAAATATATTAGAGCCTAAATTAGTGAGTTTGCTAAAAACATCTAACGGATTACTATAGGTGTAATTTGTATTTAGAGTTTCTGTGATATTTTTTAATTCACTATCGCCTAAATCATTTAGAGGAAGGTTTCCAAAGTACTTTAAAAAATAATTTTCTTTAAATAGTTTTTTAATATTTGAGACTTTAATGATTTCTTCAATCCAATCAAACTCAGCATAAAATTGATCGTGTAATTCATTTCTGAAATCCTTTAATTTAATAGTGTCATCATATTGATCTAATATTTTCTTAAAGTGAATTTCATATTGATTAAATTGATATTCATTATAAAACTCCCCTTTGTTAATTGTTGTGTAATGAATATTAGTAGTATATCTGTAATCTCTAACAATGATTTCTAATTTGATGCGAATTACCTTTTTGAGAATTAAATCAAGTGTAACACATTTAAACAAGTCATTAAAGGAAGTGTTTCCTTTTTCTAAAATTAATAACGTTTCTACAGCGGTTATGTTTTTTAAAATTTCAGCCATTATAAATTTAGGGTTTAATAAAACGTTTTAATTTGCGTTGTACTTTTAACTTGTTATTTGTCCAGTAGCTATAATGTAAAGGAAAGGTTTTAATGCCAATTCTACTAAATGTTTTATAACGTTCAATTGAAAAAGCCTCATAATGAGCTCCAGGATATCCGATTAAATCAATAAAATGTTTTTGTTTATTATGAACGAAAAAAATATCCAATACCGTTCCCGCTAAAGGGTAGCTTAACTTAATATTATCAATACTTATTTTTTCTAATAAAGAGACGATTTCATCTTGAAAATCATCTTTTTGATTAGTAGTTGATTTTCCGTGATATTGATAGTTTTCTATAAAATTTAAATAGTTAAAGAATAATGATTCTTTGTTTAATTCGTTCTTATCAACTGACGTATAAATGTATTGAAACGACTTTGCTCTTGTGGTTCCTACATTTAAAACTTCAGGCTTGTTTAAATGTGTAAAAGCTGAATGATGCGTTTTACTACATACCGTAAATGAAATAATAATAATTTCTCTTTCCGATCCTTGAAATGCATAAGGAGTTCCACAAACAATTTTAAACTGTTTTATATTTTCAATAGTAATCTGTTCACTAATGAGTGAATTGATGTATTTTACTTGGCTACTAAAAGGTGCAATAATACCTATGCTTGGAGATTCTCCGTTATTTTGGTATATTTTGATGAGTTCTTTTATTTTGGAAATTACTCGTTTTCCTTCTATAGTATTAATTCCTTTACTATTTCGATTCCCTTCAATATATTCTAATTCAATTTGATTTGTATGCGTGTATTCAGGAGTAGATTTTATAATTTCAAGTTGACTATCGTAAAATTCTTGATTGTTAAATTCAATTAAAGAAGGGGTAGATCTATAATGTTCTCTTAAAAAGTTAACTTGATTTTGATTGGTTAATCGATATAAAAACAAATCTAAAATACTTTTGTCTCTGTAATTGAATAATGGGGTGTTAGGGAGCTTAAATTTTTCTAAGAGCTCCTGTTGGGCGCTTTTTGAAACAAATGAATAATGCTTTAACTGATTAGGGTCACCAGCAACTAGTACTTTTTTAGCTCTATAAATTGCAGGTAAAGCAGTTGCTATATCACATTGCGTAGCTTCATCAATTATTACCAAATCAAAAATTTCTTTTTGTAATGGTAAAACGGTATTTAGCTCAGATAAATGTGCTAACCATACAGGGAATATTTTTAAAATTTTATGGAACTCTATTTCATCAATTAGTCGTTGTGATTCTGTAAAGTTAGTAGCGATTAACCCTTCATAATATGCTGCTAACTCCTTACGATATTTTAAAATGTTATTCTTGTTTAAGTCTTTTAGCTTTTCTGAAACATACTTTTTTAATTCAGCTTGTATCGCTGTATTTCTACCGTTAATTTTTGCTATTTCAAGCCAAATAGTATCATCTAGGGAATTAAAGTTGTTTAAAAGTAATCGATGTAATTTTTCTTTAAAAGTAGGACTCTCATTAAAATTTAACTCAGATAGTTGTAATTCTTGTGCTACGATATCATAAAACTTTCTCTCGGAGTTTTTAAGTTCAGCATCTAGAGATTTTATAGTATGATTATAAGTTTTGTAGCGTTTTGTAATGCTACTTAATTTTCTTTTTACTAGTGCTTTTAAACTTACTTTATATCTATTTCCAGTAGTGTGTACTAAATATTCTTTAATATTAAAGTCATCAAGTAACATTTGCCTAATCACTTCAACAGATTGTTTTGTTTTAGAGACAATTAATACAGATTTATTATTTAAAATAGCATCAATAGCAATTGAAGAAATGGTATATGATTTACCAGTTCCTGGAGGGCCAATTATTATAGAGTTTTTGAATTTTTGAGCACTTGATAAAGCATCGGTTTGGTCTTTGTTTAATCGATGCTCTAAATAACTTGAACTGTTTTCAGATTCTTGATTTGTTTGGTTAATCAATTCATCTAAAGCACTGTTGAAAACATTTTGTTTGGCAATATTATCCAAGTCAGTAACAACTTTTACGCTTGACAGTGATTTTGTTAAAAATATAGTTCCTGCACTTGGAACAATTGTATAGGATTCTAACTCAGTTGTTTCTTTTAGTTGTTTTTTTATTTTGGTTTCACTCCAAACTTCAGGATAAAAATTAAGTTCTTCAGTATGTAAGTTTAATACATGTTTATTCAGCAAACGTTTAATTTGGAAGGCATCATGTATTGATTCGTTACAAATGTTAGTTAATTTTTCAAAAACTACTTTTTTAGCTGCATCTGAATTATATGATAGTTTATTAAGTACTTGCTGATTTAAAATAAAATTGGACTTATCAATTTTCAGAAAATAATCACCGTCATTTTTTTTAAGTTCTGCAGGGAATAAAACCAAAGGACTACAAATAGTACTATCTTTTTTTAATCCATTGGGTGTAGTTTTTCCAAGAATAAAAAAAGCTCCATAATAAAGTTCTTTTTCTAAATTATAAAGCGTTAAATCTTTCTCTAATTTTCCAATATTTTTATTTACGTATGGAATTATAGGAAGTGAATCATTAAGGAACTCTTCTTTTCTGTTTAAAAACCATTTATACTTATATTTTACATTCAGTATATTTTCAACCGAAAATTCCTTATTATCTATTTTATAGCATTCTTTAAAATAGTTGAAAAAATTATTTGGTGAAATGGTTTTCATGAACTAGTTAAACTTTTAAACACCTTCATTTTTTCTTCGTTACAACTACTTAGCTCAATATACGATTTATTGTTTTCTGGAAATGTATGAATTGCTAAATGACTTTCGGCTAATAACCAAAAACAAGTGTATCCTTGCTGTTCAAAATAATGCTCATTAAATTGAAGAATAGTAAAACCACTTTTTTGTAAGTAGGATGTATAGTTTTCTTTTAATTGTTGAGGATCAGTAGTATCAACCCAAAGTTGGTGATTGAATATACGAGCCTCTATTTGTTTATATGCTGTTGTCATATGATTAATATAAATCCCAGTTTCCTTTTAAGTAATACTGATAAAGTACCGGATTATGTATCTTGTTTACTTCAATACTTTCTTGTTCAGATTTGTTTAAATAGTTGTCTTTTCCAAAGGATGTTAATAATTTCATCGCTTCAGTATTAATCCACTTTGTAGGGATGTTTGAAAAAGTTAAACTTTCTAAACTTTTTTTAAGTTCTGGTTTTGAAATAGTAGTGTTTTTCATTCCGATAATCCATCCCCATTCTCCCATAGATAGTACTTGATTATGCATTGGGATTGTTGTAAATTTTGCAGATGCCATTGTTTTTTCAATACACTTAAATGCTTTTGTAGCGAAATATGGACTTCCTGCTTGGGTAATTAAAATCCCGTTCGGACGTAACTTCCTATTACATAAGCTATAAAACTCATGTGAATATAATCTTCCTAATTCCACACTTCTAGGGTCAGGTAAATCAATTATAATGATATCGTAAAAAGTACTATTGTCTTGTTCTAAATGAATATAGGCATCTTTATTATAAATGGATAGTTTTGAACTATTCATGGAACCATTATTGATATCAATAAGTACCGGATGATCCTTTCCTAAATCAGTCATTTTGCCATCCAAGTCTACCATATCAATTGAAGTAACGGAAGGATATTTCAGTAATTCCCTAACTGCACATCCATCACCACCACCTAAAATCAAAATATTTTGTGGTTTGCTATATAATTGCATTACTGGGTGCACCAATGGTTCATGGTACATGGTTTCATCAATGGAGCAGAATTGTAAGTTTCCATTTAAATACAACCAATGTTCGTCTTTCCATTCGGTTAAAACAATATTCTGATATTTTGTTTGCTCAGAATAAATTACTTTGTCTTTATATTTTGTTTGTTCTCCCCAAGCAATTATCGGGTTGGTAAAACTAATACCAGTTATTAGTACTACTAGTACGATACTTAATATGTAATATAATCGATGTAATTTTGGTTTTATGAGTTTGTCCTTAAAGCGGTATAAAACGATGCAAGCAACAAAAAAGTTGATTAACCCTAAGATGAATGGAGTATAGGATAAACCTAAAATAGGTAGCCCTATAAATGCAAAAAAGACACCTCCTAATAAACTTCCATAATAATCTTTTTCTAAAATAGAGGAGATGTTGGTTTTTAAATCGTCATATTCAGTATTGATTCTAACTACTAAAGGAATTTCTAAACCTATCAATAATCCGATAAGCATACTTAATAAGTAGATGACTACTTCATAATAGGTTGAAAAGGAAGCTAAGGTATATACTAAAACAGATGAGAAAGCCACTAACAGCGATAAAGTAATTTCTAAAAGCAAGAAATTCTGAATCAAATTTTTAGTAATTCCTTTACTCAATCTACTTCCTAACCCCATGCAAAATAACATAAGAGAAACAATCATAGTCCATTGAAAAATAGAATTTCCAATGAAATAGGTCGCTAAAGTAGAAAGCACATATTCTGCTACAATACCAGCAAAACCTGTAGCAAATATGGCTGCTTTTAAAACAAAAGAATTCTTTTTTACAAACTCCATACAATCAATAATGCTGCGCCGATATATGCAAAGGCTTCTAATAATCCTGCTCCTACATTTGGTGTTTCTTGATTACTAATTTCGTCTGTTAATGAACGACCTGGTAATAATAGTTTATCAGCCAACCATCGTACTATCGGAAGTAAAACACATCCTAATACAGTGTGAATAGCTACATCGGTACATGTAGTTGACCAATCAACAAAAGGATCAATTAAAGCATTCATGATAATAATACTAATGGCTATAATAGCACCAGAAAAACTAACTCCTGCAGCAACATTGTCTTTTTCAATTTCATTATGGATATCATATTTCATCCAAAGAGAAAATATCTTAGAAGCAAGAATTAATACCACATTGCCAATAAACCAATACACTACAAAAGTGGTAATTCCTTCTGCTAAACTGTTTGATTCTCCAACTAAAGCGGCGTATAATAGTAATCCGTTAGCAATATAAATACTAGCTTCTATAATACCAGTTCCCTCATTTTTATCAGTAATAATTTCTTTTTTAATATCAAATTTCGGTAAGATTAGCTTGTTGCTAATTAACATTGATAAGTGTAGTAACAACATTCCAATAATGCTGTATAAACAAATTTGAGCAATATCACTTCCAAGTCCATAAGAATCTCCTTTAATGGCAGCTCCAATTATAATGATGATTCCTGTGAAATACCCCACGTAAGAAAGGATGAATGCAAAATTATCATTATCTACTAATTCACTTTTAATATTGATATTTCGGTGAATTAAACTGTAAATGAACTTACCAATACCGAATAAAACAATACTCGTAATTATGTATATTAATGAATGTATGATTGATGTACTATCTAGGTATTCTTGAATAGTTTCCATTTTTGTTTTTTTTAATGCTTAGTTATTACTTTCCGAACCCGCCACTTCTTGATCGTGATGAACGATTACTATATCTTGAGCCACTTCTGCTAGTACGATTAGACTTACTATAGCTTTTACTAGAAGAATATCCTCTAGAACGAAGTGATGAAGCGCTTTTAGTAACTTTACTGTTTACATTACTTTTAAATGTACTTGATTTTTTTGACCAAGAGCTATTGGTATTCCTAGTTGAATTGGTACCATGTTCCTTATTTGCTCCGTAATAGCTTTGCTTGTTTCGGTAATTTCGATTGTAATCATTGTAGTGTGCCCTAGAGTATCCGCCATAACCATAACCTCCGTACCTAGGACCATAAAATAAATCAGACATTAAACGGTAACGACCGTAAAATCCCCAAAAAGAACCTCCGCTACTGTTTGTTTGCCATTGTCCGTATTGTGGGTTTCCTACATAATTATCAACTCCTGCAGGAGAGGAGTTTTTATCTAACACACCATTTTTCTTGCTTAAAATGGTCATCCCTAAATCACCTTTGTATTCATCAAAAGTAATAGGAGATACTTTTAGCCAATCCGTTTTTTCAATTTTAATGTCAGTAGCAACTGCAGTAGTATCGTTCAATTCTATTTGAGATAGAGTAGGTGCACCTTCATCAATTAAAATTTGATATTTATGATAATAGCTATCTGTATCTTCCTTGTAATCCATATCGGCAAGAATGACACTGTAATTACTTTTATCTATATATTTAGTAATAATATTGTCGACAGGTGATTTTACAAATTTTGGTTTGTCAGAGCCACATGAGAATAGGAGCAGACAAATACACGCATAAAAAAGAGGTGTAAGTAGTTTCATTGAGGTGTTTAGTTTTATTATTTCTATTTTTTTGCGGTATTTATTTCGCAAGATAATTGATTGTTCTAGTTAGTCAGTATAAGCAGGTAAAATGTTACTGATTTCACGAGATTTAATTACAATACCTATACTAGCGTCAAAATCGTCATCTCCCCATTGTTCTATAGTTAAACATTTTTCTTCCTCATCATCTAAGTAGTCAAAAGAAATTAACTCTTTCCAATCTTCATTTTCAGTATTACGGTAAAACCCTGGAGACTCTTCGTCTAAAAAATAAGTAGTTCCTAAATAGTTTATTTTTTTAGGAGGCTTTCCATTTAATTCCAAATAATCTAATACTTCAGCACCAAGTTTGCGAAATTTGATTTCTTCAGAAATGGTAATAATTAGTTTTCCGTCATCTTCAATGTGTAAATAACGTGTTTTTCCCTTGGATAGGATTGTAAATTCTCGTGTAAAAAAATTACTTCCCCAATCATATTCAGACATTTTAGTGACAGTCCACGTTTCAAAGTCATAATCTAACAAATAACCATTTTCTAAATCAGTTACTTTGATGTCAGTAGGATCGTAGTGTTTTCCTTCGTCCTTTTTACTTTTAAATATATCGAATATTCCCATGATGTTGTTTGGTTTAATGTTATAAGTAGGTATGTTTTTAATATCTATTCTTTTCCAAATCCTTTAGACAATACTTCTTTAATCCCTTCTAAATTATCAGAGAACTGCATCAACTGATTCAATACTTGGGCCATTTCATTTTGGTTTCCAAAACCTTTCAATTTGTTATTTTTCATGAAAGTGGTTTTTATGGTTTCCCAACGTTGCAATTCATCTTCAGTTAAATTACTTGACAGTTCTTTATATTTTAACAAGTTTGCTTCTGCAGCACTTGTTAATGTTTGCGATTCACTTTCGTAATGTGATAATAGGAGTGTCGTTAATTCCTTGTCATTCATAATCGGAACTACTTTTGCTACCAGTTTATTCATATCACGATATGATCCTTGTAACTTAAAGGAAGGTTCAGTTCTGTAGGCATCTTCCATTGCAGCAGATTTAATATACTGCTCGTTTACACTTAATACATCGTTACGAACTCTCAATACTTTCTCTAGTACTGAAATATAATCCTGAACTTCTTGTTTGGTATGATTTCCTTTTAAGTCTAACGTTCCTTCGCCACCTTGTTCAATGTGATTGATAATAGTATAAATATCATCAAAGTTCTTACTGCTTAATTGACGTAGTAAATCATTTGAAGTTAGTGCGTTTTCAATTAAACTTAATTTGAATAAATCGGCAGAATCACCAATAACATCTCCTAAATTATAAATATCAGCACGGTTAGCTAACATATCCGGTATTCTAAATTTATCTCCGCTTTCGGTGTACGGGTTACCAGCCATAATTACACAGAATTTCTTGTCTCTAAAATCGTAGGTTTTGGTTACTCCATTATAAACTCCTTCTATCTTACGTTGTCCATCTGCTAAAGAGATAAACTTTTGTAAGAATTCTGGGTTACAGTGCTGAATATCATCTAAATATAACATCACATTATTCCCCATTTCAAAGGCTAAATTCAATTTCTCTAGCTCTTGTCTCGTAGCGGAATTGTTTGCAGACATAGGATCTACCGAAGTAATGTCATGGCCAATTGCTGGACCATTAATCTTCATAAAAATTAATCCTAAGCGTTCTGAAATGTATTCCATCAAGGTAGTTTTACCATAACCAGGAGGGGAGATTAGCAACAACATTCCCATACGGTCGGTACGTTTGTTTTCTCCAACTGTTCCTAATTGTTTTGATAAATTATCTCCAAACAATGGTAGGTACACTTGATCTATCAGTTTATTTCGTACAAATGAAGACAATACTTTTGGCTTGAATTCTTCTAGCTTTAAGCTTTCTTTTTGTGTTTCAGTCAATTCCTTTTTTGCTGTTTTATAAGCTATAAAGTCTTGAATAACTTTGTTGTTGTATTGCTCTAATTTATGAATGAAATGATGGTAGTTAAAAGAATAATCATTCCCTTCAATAACAGCATGACTTCCTTTTAAAGTTGCAATGTTTTCAATTGCATTAATATGGTTTACCTTTTTATTGACATGTCCGTTAAAAAGCAGTAAAGCAATGGTTTCTTTTGTATAGAAAGTACGATGGTCATTAGTGCTTTTTATAAAAGAGTGTAGCCATTGTTGAGCTAACGATACTTTATTTTCAATTGAAGTAACAGATTGTAAACTATTCTGAAAAGAAGTAGTACCATTATTTACTTTTAAATATTCTTTAAAAGTTTCTTTTAATTCTAAAGCATGAGCACTTATGCAAAAATGATCATCACTATTTAATTCATGAAATAGATATTCAGCAATTGTTTTTGTGTTAATGTCTGAGTGATCCCAAGAATCTAAAAATTGAGCTACTTGAATAGTTAATGTGTTTATAACAAATTCATATTCATCAGACTCGGGAAAGATTGCTAATACGCTACCAGAAGCTTTTATTTGTTTGTTCAGTGTTTCTTTTTCTTCAGAAGCTAAATTATTCCAGAAAAACTGAGCAAATGCTCTAACATCTGGTGAATATTTTAATAAATCTAAGTTCTCTTCTGTTTTAACTAAAATGGTTAAAATAGTAATGGCATCTTCATCATGTACCCCTTTTACATATCCTTCGGCATAGTTTTCACTACTTATTTTTTTTACTAAAATAGATAAGTCGTCTGCATTTAAAAGCGATAATTTCTTTGCGCCTTCTAGGTTATATATTTTATAAGCCAAATACTCAGAACGATACACTTTTTTATTTTCAGAAATTAATTCTTGATTCCAGATATGTTGTGACGTATTTAATACCTCATTATCTATCTTTTCATAGAAGTCAGTTCCTGTTAAATGGAAATATAAAGCATCTTTTTTGGCAACAATGTTGAGGTCTAAAGGTTGTTTGTTAACTCCAAATTTATGTTTACCAAGTTTGATAACATTATCACCATCCTCATATAAATCTAATTTATCTTTTAGTTTACGTACGGTTTCTTCTTTAGAAGATTTTAAGTTCGACTCTAACGTTTCTGCTTTACCAATTTCATCAATTCCTTTTAATTGCTTGATGATGCTTTGGATTTTACTCACCATTAAATCGGAAGCAAAATATCCGTTTATCTCTTCAGCGTTTCTGAAGGTAGCGGCTTTTTTACTGATACTCCCTAAAATACGTTCGGCAGCAGTTTGTAAGGTGATTGCCTTTTTGTTTTTAGCTTCTACTATAGCATTTTTACGAGTTTCAAATGCAGCGTACACTTCTTCTCTTTTTTCGATTATTTGAGAAATATATTCATCAAAATCAGCGAATTTACCTTCTAATTCTTCTAATTGGACAGAAAGTTTTGTTAAGTATTCATCACACTTTTCTGCAGTATTGGCAATATCAATAAAATTGATAATACTCTGATCAAATAACTTTAACTGCGCTATAAAATCGGCTTTACTTTCCGACTCATTTAAACTTTTTGCTTTTCTTTTTAAACCAGCTTTAAGTTGATTAATTTCAGCAAATAATAATGAAATGGTATCAATGATTGCTGTTGAGTGGGAAGTATCATCTATTTGAAGATTATTCACAATATCAATTAGCATTTCTAAATCGGTACTAATTTGATTAATGTCTGTTTCTAACTCCTTTGCGTCAACTACTTTTTTGATAGTTTCTAAAGCAGTAGCTTTTTCTGTTAACCTGTTATGATATGGAAGTAGTGCTTTTTCATCTAATAGAAAGCTAACACATCTTCTTGAAATGCGTTCTGTTTGTTCGCTGATATCCGCTGATATCTCCTCAATACGAAAAGTATTGGTATAGCGAATATCTTTTAAACTAATAGTTGCTCCTTGAGCTCCTCTAAGTCGTGTTAAAACTTCAACAAAATCATCAATAGATTTAAAACTACTGTGTTTTATTTTATCGAATAAATCTGAAATATCTTGTTCAACTTCAGCAGTTGCATTAGTAGCTGCTTTTTTTAATTGAACTACTTTTTCAAATTCATCAATTGCTGCATTAGCAGTTGTTTTTAATTCCGTAAGCGGAATATCCAAACTAGCAGTATCAGTTTCATTAATCCAATAATAAGAGTCTAATACATCGGTAGCTTGCTTACTAATGTCATCATATAAGCCGTCGTAATTATCTTCTTTATTTAATAGCGTAATTAGCTCCTGGCATTCTGCCATAGCTTTTACGATATCCTTATTTCCGATTTTATATAGTAATGAATCACTATGTGTATTGGATACTTGTATCGTTTTAGAAAATGGTGTTTGCCAAATTTGAACTACATGATGTTTAGTAGCGTCCTCTTCAGCTTTAAAATAGCACAATTCCCCATTTTCTAGAACCGTAAACCCATTACAAATAATAGGTGTGTTTATTCGTTGTTCTATAATGTTATAGGTCATTAATACATAATCACCCTTTCCTTCTTCATAAAACACATACAAGTAATCTTCACCATTAGGAGAAGCTATTTTTTGCTGAAATTTTACTTGTTCAATACTCTTCTCAAACTTTTTGAATTCACCAGTTTGCAGGTAATATCCATCAGGGAAAATTAATCCGTGATTATCGGGTAGGAGTACAGCAGTATCTTGAATACTTTGTATGCGTTCCACTTGTTGTACTTTATGGTTATATACAAAGTAACGAGCTGTTTCCTGATAAGGAGTGATACTTAACACAGTAAGATTTCCTAAGTCAGCAAATAAGAATTTACCGTCTTCTAGGGTTTGATCTCTGTGTTCTACAGGTTCGTTTAAAATTCCTTTACCATCATCCGTATTGTCTTCAATTTTGATGGTTAAATCGCCACCGATAGTTTCAACAAATAATTTGTCTAAAATAGAAACATGCGGATGAGCTCCATTGCGGTGCATGTCATAATTTGTTTCTTGCCAACGGAATTCATGTTGTGTAGGAAAGGTAAATTCATGATCACTACGATTGTCAATGTATGCTAACGACTGATCCTTAATTAACCATTTGAAGGTTTTTATATCTGATGTATTTCCGTTTATTTGAAAAATCATATACAAGTAATTCCCAATAATACTAAACTTAGCAAAGAAAGTGTTACGATAGTACTTATATAAATTTTGAAAGTCACTAATAAATAATTCATCATTTATTAATGTAAGTGGTTGTTCTTGAAAACGCTGATCTTTATAGGTGTATACGCTAAAAACATCAGTTAGTTTTATCTCTGTACGTAAACCAAAGTGTACATTGTAACCGAAAAGGCATTGGTCTCCTAAAGCAACAATATCACGTGCTATACAAGAGTTTTCGGTGTTGATTCTGTCATTAGCGATCAGTTTTGTTTCAACTGCTCCGAATACTTCTTTTCGTGAAATATTTAAAGTACTTAAACGATCTACTAAATCAGTTTTATGTTTTTGAAGACGAGACTGGATAATCTCGTATGTTCCGCCTTCTAGTTGGTTAGTTTGTTCTTGCATCTATTAAAATATAAATGAGATGATATTATTAGAAAAATATAAAATAGTACTGATACATAAAATAGAAAGACATGTAAATCCAATCAATTTTTGTTGATAAGCAGTATTGTTTTCTTTCATTCGATCCCTAATTTTCAAAAGCTGCTCTTTAGTTGCTTTTTTAAATTGAGGTTTTTCTTTTTTACTATTACCTGATAAATAAATACTTTCTTTATCAAAAGGTGTTCGTTCTTGTCTTCGGCTATTACTCTTCATTGAGCTAACCATAAATTGTGCAAATCCCATAATTTCTGAATATTAAAGTTAATAATCTGAATGTAAGAATGACGCACAGCGAATAGCACCCTATGTATAATAGAATTTCAACAAGCTCATTCTGACATTTTATTTCGTCATGCAGAGCTTGTCGAAATAGTTTTTAATTCAATTTCTTGTCACCTAATCCTAAAGCTTTCGCTAAGTTAAATAGGTTTCCAAAATTGTTTTGCTCATCTGTAGAGCTTGCTTTAGATTGTAGATCTAAAAGCAATTTAGAAATAGTTAAGTTTTTGATATCCTCAGAACCAATTCCGTATTGCGTTGCAAAATCTTTTATTTTATCTAATAAATTTCCTTTTACATCATCACTACCTAAAATAGCATCTTTAACTTGAGTAAGGTTATCAGAATGATCTACTAATCTGTCAATTCCTTTAGATTTTGTAATTTGACCAATAATTTGATCGAAAAACATTGTTTCACCACCTACAATATCAATATTAGATGACTTCAAAGCTTGACCAATAACATCTGCTTGTGCATCTGCAATATCCTTTTGGATGCTAATTTCTGCTAAGTCTACTTGTAATTGTTTATCCAGTTTCAGTTTAAATTCTTCGTGATCTTTACCAACTCCGTCTAACTTTTTCATTGCTTCTGCTTTCTCTTCAATTCCAGCTGCTTCAGCAAATGCAATTTCTTTATCTCCAGTAGCTTGAGCTAATGCTTTCTCCTTGATAACTTCAGCTTCAGCTATTCCTTGAGTTTTAATAGCACTAGCTTTAGCTTCAATACCTGCTGCTTCAGCAATAGCTGTTTTCTCAATGATAGTAGCTTCTACAAGGCCTTGTTTTTCTTCTGCTTCCGCTTTAGCATGCATCACTTGTGCTTCAGACATACCCATAGTAGCTTCTTCTTTTGCTTGAGCTTCTGCTAATATTTTACGAGCTTCCGCTTCTTTAACAGAAGCTTCTTTTTGTGCTTGAGCGTGAATGTTAATTTCTTCAGCTTTTTGTTTAGCGGCTTCTTTTTCCGCTTCCGCTAATTTAATACGTCTAATCATTTGCTCTTCGGCAGCTTTTTCTGCTAAAGTAATAGCAACTTGTTTTTCACGATCTGCTCCTTTGAAAGCTTCAATATCTTTCATGTTTTCTTGCTCTTCAACTACTCCTTTTTCTAAAGTAACACGATCACGAATAACATCTTGAATATTTTTCTTTTCAACTTCAACTGCTTTTTCTTTTTCAATTTGCGCTAATGTTACTACACGCTCACGCTCAGTAGCTTCAAGATCACGATCTTTTAATACGCGTTCTGCTTCAACAGCATCAGTACGTTCCTTGTTTTTAGCAGCTACAATTACCTGACGTTGCTTGTTTTCCTCGGCAATCTGTAATTTTTCTTCCGTAGAAATGCGTGCTCCTTCAGATTTTAAACGCTCTTCCTCAGCAACTTTTAAAGTTTCTGCTTCTTCACGAGATACAATATTCGCAATTTCACGTTTTTGTTGTTCTTCTTTTTCAGCTAACTGTTTGTCTAATTCCAATATTGCTTCACGAGCTTCAACATCTTGTTTACGGATGGTTTTTTGTTCATCACGCATAATTAAGTTAGACTTAATATTTTGAGCTGCTGTTAACTCTGTAATTTTTTTAATTCCTTCAGCATCTAAAATATTATCAGCTTTTAAATAACTTACTGCAGTTTGCTCTAAGTAATCAATAGCACAATCTTCTAAAGTATATCCATTCAAATCACGACCAATTTCAGTAATTATTTCATCTCTGAATTCTGCTCTAGATTCGTATAATTCAATAAACTCAAATTTCTTTCCTACTGTTTTTAATGCTTCAGAGAATTTTGCTTCAAATAATTCATTTAAAGTAGAAATATGAGAAGCTCTTTCGCATCCAATAGTTTGAGCTACTTCAATAATTGCTTCCTTTGATTTGTTTACACGAACGAAAAAAGCAACTTTAATATCTGCACGCATATTGTCTTTACAAATAAGTCCATCGTTTTCTAAACGTTCAATTTCGATTTTCTTCACCGAAATATCCATGATTTCTACTCTGTGTAATAACGGGATGACGTACATTCCTTTATCAAAAGCAACTTGAGTTCCACCAAACCCAGTTTTTACTAATGCTTCACCTTGAGGTATTTTTTTATAGAATAGTGCAATGTATATTACGAATAGTAATATCAATGAAAATATTCCACCAACAACAACACCAATGATTGTTGGAACTATACCTGCTAAGGCTAATAGAGAAATTGTTAAATTCATAGTTTTTATTTAGTTAATTTAATTGATTAGTAAGATTGTATGTAATAATATTTTTTGTCTTTAGATTCTTTTATAATCAGCACTTGTTGTCCTGATTTGATAGTTTCGCCTTTTAATGATTTCACATAAACATTTATAGGGTCGCTATTTACAACTAGTTTAACACTACCTAATTTGTCATCAACTATATTAGAGAGTAGTGTTCCTTTTCTACCTAACAGGTCAAGTGAATCAACTCCTTTTCGTTCTAATTTTTTAAAAATTGATTTAAAAGGTGTCGTAAATATTTTGTTTATGATAAGTGCTGGGATAATAGCTCCTAAGAAAATAATCAAGCCAAATGAATTGTCGTAACTACCAGTCATGTAAGTTCCAATAACCGTCAAACTCCACCAGAAGAATATCCAAGATGTAAAAGTGAATAGAAAAGGAAGTTCAGCAAAATTGAAATAAATCAATATAACTTGCCACCATTTTAAGTCTTTTCGCCTGTCTTTAACAATAGCATCTCTCTTTAACTCAATATTTGAAACTTCTTCTAGGTCTAATCCACTTGCGTCAAATGAAGCATCTGAATCCATATCTGCATCAAAGTCAGCATCTACGTCTACATCTACATCAATATCCATATCCATATCGAAATCTAAATCTAAATCCAAGCCAAATAACATGGTAACGATTCTGTAAGCTGCTAAAACTATTAGTAAAATAGTTAGCGGTGAATTGATGGAAGAAAATACTAAGTCAGTTAATGTCATATGTTATTCTTTTAAAAATAGAATTTTATGGTTTCTGGTAATCATTTGAGCTCATCGAAAGTTAGTTTAACATTCATTCTGTTTACGACAAGCTCAATTTGACAATAATTCATTTATTTGTATAGAGTAAGTAGTTACGAATCTTTAGAATCGTCACTCATACCTAATTGCTTCTTTAGTTTTTCTAAATCGCTTTCCGCACTTACTTCAGTGGTATCAATTGCAGCATTCAATTCATCATCAATACTTTTTGAATCATTTGCAATATCACCATATGCTTCCGCTAAAGCTTCGTCTTGCTCTACTTTTTCTTTCATACGCTCTAACAAACTAACAGTACTTGAACTGTCAATTTCGGCCATTTGCTTATTTAAGTTTTTGGTAGCATTACTTACTTTAACTCTAGCTTTTAAGGTTTTTAATTCATTTTCCCATTTGCTAATGTTAGATTTTATACTGTTTACATTTTTCTCTAATTGAGCAACTGATGTATTGAATTTTTCTGCTTCTGCTGTAGTTCTAGTTGCATTTTTCTGACTTTCTTCTTTCTTAATTAATGCTTCTTTAGCTAAACGATCAGCATCTTCTGCTTTTAGTTCACCCTTTTGAGCTTTTTTAAGAATTAACATCGCTTTGTTTTGATAGTCTTCAGCCTTTAAAGCATATTGCTCTTTATCATTGGTGGCTCTAATAGCCATTGCTTTTACCTGAGCTAATGCTTCAAGACTTTTATCTAAGTCCTTTTTCATGTCTCTAATTCCTTGTTCTGTTAATTTAATAGGATCTTCCATTTTATCAATGGCTGAATGAGCTTCTGCTTTTCCTATGCTAAATAATCTTTTAAATATGTTCATGATAATGTGTTTTAAATATTTGTAATTGTTTGTTGTTATTTTTTTATTGTGACAAAAGCTGTAGGTATCCACCACATGTTTATTCCAAAAGCAACGGTTACTATTTCGTACCCTTGGTTTACTTTATTGTTTATTAAATTTTCTACCTCTAATCTTAAGGTTTCAGTAGACCAGTTTGTACTTAGTTTTATTACGCTATAGTCTTTCATGTTAATTTTTTTTAAGATGCTAATATTTCGAAAACTCGATAATTTGTTCAGAATATTCACTTAATAATAAACTTAAGGAATTTATAGAGCCTTCAAATTCATTTAAATCTAAATTCTCTAATTGTAATGTATCTCTAAAAATTACTTTCTCTCCAGTTTCATCAAGGGTAAATGCTCCGTGAATGATATCTCTGTTTTTCTGTAACAATTGTTTAAGTATTCCTTCTGAGGAATTGTTGATTTTAAAAATGTATTGCTCCATTATAAGTATAGGATCAGCAACACCTAAAATGAGGTTTTTAATACCATCACTTTCTTTTTGAACCATTAATATCCCATTACTTTTATTTTCATGAGTAATGCCATAATTTAATTCGATTAAATAGTTTTTAATGATGTCAAAATGGTTTTTCATATAGTTAGTTTTTGTTTAGAGTTAGTTCGTTTTTTTGATGTTTAATATTACAAAAAGTTTACAAGATAAACGATGAAGTTCGTAATGTATTTTAGTAAAGTTATAAGCAATAGTAACATAATTAATTGATGAGTTAGTTTAACAATATGCCAATTATTTTAGTTTTAAAAATCTATTTTGCTATATTTGTTAGCGGTTTAAAAACTAAATTAGCTCGTTTTAATAGTGTTAGCTAATAATTATAGTGTAAATATACATTAAATAAATTAAATTGCAAATAAAATTAGCAAATTATGTCGTTTTTCGGAAAGAACATTAAAAAAATAAGAAAAGTAAAGAACCTAAGTCAGCAGGCTTTTGCGGATTTGTTTGAGTTAAAACGTGCTACTTTAGGGGCTTATGAAGAAGGTAGGAGTGAGCCTAAAATTGAAACAATAATAAAAGTTGCTAATTATTTTAGTATTTACATCGATCAGTTGTTAACAAGAGAGTTGACCGTAAACGAATTGCTGAAATTTAAAGGTGATTTTACTACTGATATAAATGAATTGACTCAAGAAAAATTTACTGAGATTCCTTGTATCACCGAAGCAAATATGGTAGACTACACCTTATATAGTGATAAAGCTACTTTTGTGAATCAAATGCCAAAGTTGCAATTACCTGTTAAAAACAACCTAGAATTGCGTGGATTTACAATTACAAATTTGGAAATGACTTCTCATGATAAGGGGTTGTATCCTAATGACATTGTTGTGGGGCATTATTTTCCAGTGAATAAAATAAAAGAACTTTTAAATGGAACTTTGGTGTTGGTACTTGTTTCTGGTAAGTTGATTTTACGTAGAATTTATGTATTAAAAGATAAGGTTGTTTTGAGAGCTGATCATTCTAACATTGAAGATAAAGAGTTTGATAAAAAGGATATTAAGGAAATATGGAAGATTAAATATTCATTTTTCAAAAGAATACCTGAGTTTAAAGATGATATAGAAGATCAATTGTCAATACTTGCCAATGAGTTGAATAAAATTAAAAAGCAATTGAAGTAGTATGGTGCTTTCTGATTTGAAAATTAAAATGAATTCGCTTTTACTTACTGTTTTTGAGAAAACAGAGGTTGAGTCATTTTTTTATTTACTTATTGACTTTAGGTTGGGTTTAAGTAAGATGGATTTTTTATTGAATCCTAATATTGAAATTAGTTCTTTAAATATATCTTTTTTTGAATCAGCTATTCAAAAATTGAAAAAAGAAGTGCCAATTCAATACATTCTTGGAGAAACTGAATTTTACGGATTACAATTTAAAGTGAACGAAAATACTTTAATACCACGTCCAGAAACTGAAGAGTTGGTAGATTGGATTATTCATGATCAATTAATAATTAATAATGATCAATTAACAATTCTTGACATTGGGACCGGTTCTGGGTGCATTCCAATTAGTTTAGCAAAGAATTTATCGAAAGCAAACGTCACTACAGTAGATGTTTCTAAAGGAGCTATAATTGTAGCTAAAGAAAACGCTAAGCAAAATGACGTAGTTGTTAATTTTATTGATGATAATATTTTGAATCCTAAAATAGTAAACGATTCAAAAAATGTTTTTGATGTAATAGTGTCAAATCCTCCATACGTTCGAAACTTTGAGAAGGAGGAGATAAAAAAGAATGTGTTAGATTTTGAGCCACATTTAGCTTTGTTTGTAGAAGATGATGATGCGTTAATTTTTTACAAGAAAATAACTGAGTATGCTTTGAGTCATTTGAAAAAAGATGGTGTCTTGTATTTTGAGATAAATCAATATTTAGGAAAAGAAACTGTAGCGTTGATTAAAGATTTAGGTTTTGAAACCGTAGAATTGAGAAAAGATATGTCTGGAAATGATAGAATGATAAAAGCATTCGGATTATAAAATATAATATATGAATAGAGTAAAATCTTTATTATTTTTACTCTAATTAAAAATAAATAAACCATGAAAAAACACATTCCAAATATAATAACCTTGTTGAATTTATTTTGTGGTACAATAGCTGTGCTATTTGCTGTTGGAGATAATTTGTTTATGGCAGCAGTTTTTGTAATGTTGGGAATTGTTTTTGATTTCTTTGATGGTTTTGCTGCAAGGTTGTTAAATGTACAAGGGGAACTAGGGAAGCAATTAGATTCTTTAGCGGATATGGTTACAAGTGGTGTGGTTCCTGGAATAGTTATTTTTAAACTGTTTGAAAAAACTTCAGGTTCGTTTCCATATGCATTTGATTTTTCAACTATTGAATGGAATGATGGTTTAACAAGTCTTCTTCCGTTAATAGGTTTGTTAGTGACATTGGCTTCTTGTTACCGATTAGCTAATTTCAATATAGATACGCGTCAATCTGATTCTTTTATAGGTTTACCAACTCCTGCAAATACATTATTCATACTAAGTTTACCAATGATTTTAATCACTAATGATGTAGTATGGGTAAATGAGTTGATATTAAATAAGTGGTTTTTAATAGGCTTAACTTTATTTAGCTGCTATATGTTAAATGCAGAAATTCCGTTGTTTTCTTTAAAAATGAAAACTTACGGATTTAAGGAAAACGCTGTTAAATATATCTTTTTAATACTATCAGTTTTGTTGCTAGTGTTTTTACAGTTTTTAGCAATACCTATAATTATTGTTTTGTATGTGTTGATTTCAGTAATTAGTAATATGAAAAAGTAAGATGTCATCTGGCAGAAAGTCGTTGAAAGGATTACAGCGAAGAAAACCGGTAAAACGAAGAAAGTCTTCCAAGAAACAATTTTCTTTTAAAAAGCATATTCTATTACCAATAGTATTAATCGCTTTTCTGTTTGGAGCTTGGCATTATCGATATGCACTCTATTTTTTAGCGTTTCAGCGTATTGAAAATAGTGAGGCAATAAAAGTGTCTTCTGTGACTACACAATTGCGAATTTTTGATGTATTACAACATCATCAACAAAAAACGTTTGGGATTGATGTTTCTCATTATCAAGGAAAAATAAAATGGGATAAAGTTGCAAAAGTTCAAGATAGTTTTCCGATTTCCTTCGTGTTTGTTAGGGCAACTGCAGGAAGTATCAAGGTTGATCGGAAATATAAGACTAATTGGTCAAAGTCAAAACAAAAAGGATTTACAAGAGGAGCTTATCATTATTATCGTCCTAATGAAAACTCTATTCTTCAGGCTAATAATTTTATCAATACAGTACAACTTCAAAAAGGAGATTTGCCTCCGGTGTTAGATATTGAGGATATTCCTAGAATTCAGAGTATAGCAAACTTGAAAATTGGTTTGCGAAAATGGCTAAATAAAGTAGAAAAGCATTACGGAATGAAGCCAATAATTTATTCAGGAGAATCATTTTATAATGATCATTTGTATAAAGATTTTTCGGATTATACGTGTTGGGTGGCTAACTATAATTTTTATGTAGAAAATATAGATAATGATTGGAGTTTTTGGCAATTTACGGACAAAGGAAGTGTTCGAGGTATCAAAGAATTTGTAGATGTAAATATCTATAATGGTGATAAAGAAAAACTCCTACAATTAGTTAAAAAGTAGGGACTATAATTATTCATGTTGAAGTGATTATTTAAAATCTAACTTCTTTTTACGTAATTCAAAGTTTTGTCCTAAATATACTTTACGTACCATTTCGTCTTCTGCTAACTCTTCAGGTTTACCGTGTTTTAAAATGTTTCCTTCAAACATTAAGTAAGTCCTGTCAGTAATTGCCAAGGTTTCTTGTACGTTATGATCGGTAATTAATATACCAATATTTTTATCTTTTAGTTGTGCAATAATTCGTTGAATGTCTTCTACGGCAACAGGGTCAACACCTGCAAAAGGTTCATCTAGTAAAATGAAGCTTGGGTTGGTTGCTAGTGCTCGAGCGATTTCTGTTCTTCTACGTTCTCCTCCAGAAAGTAAATCCCCTTTACGATCTCTACGTTCTTGTAAATTAAACTCTTCAATTAATTGTTCGGTACGTTCTAATTGTTCTTTTTTAGAAAGATCAGTTAGTTCTAGTACACTCATGATGTTCTCTTGAACAGTCAGTTTTCTAAATACAGAAGCTTCTTGTGCTAAATATCCAATTCCGTGTTGTGCACGTTTGTACATCGGGAATTTAGTGATTTCAGTTTGGTCTAAAAATATCTTCCCTTCAGTTGGTTTTATCAATCCAACAATCATGTAGAACGATGTTGTTTTACCAGCTCCGTTAGGTCCTAGTAAACCAACAATTTCACCTTGTTTTACTTCAACAGAAATCCCTTTAACAGCAAGTTTGTTTTTATAAGATTTTTTAATGTTTTCAGCTCTTAAAATCATAATGTTCAATTATAGTTTTGTAAAAGTAAGTGTTTAGGGTGTAAAAAAGAATTCTTTAGTAAATCCTTAACGATATGGTTGTTTGTGGTAATAGTGTAACTAGTAATTTAATGTTAACATGAAATCATCTGGCGACTTAATCGTCTTGTAGGGCGTCCCAAAATTCATAGGCTCGACGTAAATGTGGGATTACAATTGTGCCTCCAACTAGTGTGGATATACTTAATGCTTCTGCTACTTCTTTTCCGTTTAATCCAGCTTTGTGACAAGACTCTAAGTGGTATTTTACACAATCGTCACATCGTAATACCATAGAAGCTGTTAAACCTAATAATTCTTTTGTTCTAACATCTAAAGCGCCCTCTTGAAAAGCTTTAGTGTCTAGATTGAATATTCTATGAAGAATTTTATTGTCATCTTTTAAAATGCGTTTATTCATCTTCTCCCTATACTCGTCAAAATCTTTTATCTTATCATTCATAGTTTATGAGTTTTGAAGCGCTTTTTTAGCTTGGTTTTTTAATACTCTTTTAGATATTTGAATACTTACTTCATATAATATGATGACTGGTATAGCAACAATAATTTGACTTGCGATATCTGGAGGTGTGATTACTGCCGAAATAATTAACACGATTACTAAAGCAACTTTCCTGTTTTTCTTTAAGAATTCAGGGGTAACTAATCCTATTTTAGTTAAAAAATATATAATAATTGGCAACTCAAAAATTAGCCCTGATGCTAGTGTAGAAGCTCGTACCAAGCTGATATAAGAATCTAAATCGAAATCGTTATGTATTTCTTCTGCGACACTATAGCTTCCTAAAAAATTAATTGATAACGGGCATATAATATAGTAGCCAAAAAGTACTCCTAAAAAAAATAGAGAAGAAGCTGCAAATATAAAACCTCTAGATGTATTGCGTTCGTTACTGTGTAAACCAGGGCTTACAAATTTCCAAAATTGATAAATAACAAAAGGAAAAGCAATAATAAAGCCAAAAGTAATAGAAACCCATATATGTGCTGAAAATTGCCCAGCTAAAGTTCTACTTTGTATTTCAAATGGCATTTCAGTAATACATAAACTTTGATCCATTCCAAGGGTTTTGGAAAGATTACAAAGGCCGTTGTAGGTAACAAATCCTATCTTGGCAGGACCTAGAAGGATTGTTTTAAAAACGATATCCTTACATACGAATGCTATTGATGCAAATGCTAATATTGCTAAAGTAGCTTTAATCAAGTGTCCTCTTAACTCTTCTAAATGATCAAGGAAAGACATTTCATTTGGGTTTTTATTTTTCATTTTATAAAATACCTTCTTTAATTAAGTCGTGTATGTGTACCACACCGCTAAATTGATTGCTATCCTGAATTAATACTTGAGAAATGTTATTTTCTTCTAAAAGTTCTTTAGCTTCAACTGCCATGGCGTCACTAGTAAGTGTTTTTGGTGAAGCCGACATAATGTCGCTTGCTTTTAGTGTATTTATATCAGTTGTTTCTACTAACATACGTCTTAAATCTCCATCAGTAATAATACCTATAATTTTATTATTGTCGTCTGTAACAGCAGTTACTCCTAAGCGTTTATTTGAAATTTCGATAATAACATCTTTGATTGACGCATTAGCTTTTACGGCTGGTTTTTCATTTTTTGAAATCAAATCACTTACACGTAAATACAAACGTTTTCCTAAGGCACCACCTGGGTGATATTTAGCAAAATCACTACTGGTAAAGTCTTTTAGTTTTAATAAAGAAACTGCTAATGCATCTCCCATTACTAATTGAGCAGTGGTACTTGTTGTTGGTGCTAGATTATTTGGGCAAGCTTCTTTTTCGGCATATGCATGTAGTACATAATCAGCTTCAGCCCCTAAAAAGGAAGTTCTATTAGAAGTGATTGCTATTAATTTGTTTCCTCCGTTTTTAATCAAAGGAACTAATACTTTTATTTCAGGAGTATTTCCGCTTTTAGAAATACAAATTACAGTATCATTTTTCTGTACAGTACCTAAATCTCCATGAATAGCATCTGCAGCATGCATGAATATAGCAGGTGTCCCTGTAGAGTTTAATGTAGCTACAATTTTGGTGGCTATGTTTGCACTTTTTCCAATACCAGAAATTATAACTCTACCATTAGAATTATAAATATGATTTACAGCTTCTGCAAATTCGTTGTCTACAAGTTTTACCAAGTTAGCTATGGCTTGTTGCTCAATAGTAATGGTTTCTTTTGCTATTCGAATGATTTTTTCTAAACTACTCACTTAAATAAAATTTAAAAATCAACAAAACTATTGTGTGTTCCTTTTTTGCTGATTAAGTTTGTATGTGAAAACCTTAAAAAAGCATATTTTTTTTATAAAAAAGTTGCTTTAGGTTTTAAATAAAATACTATCTTTAATATCCTCAAACGAAATTACTTTTTTTTTATCAGATACATATAATGTATGATAAGAAAGTTGTTTTATTTAAGTGATATAAATTAAATAAGACATAAAACATAAAATATTTAAATGGAATTTAATCAAGTTGACTTACACACTTCGTTAAAAAAATACTTTGGGTTTTCACAATTTAAAGGATTGCAGGAAGGTGTTGTTAAAAATGTATTAGAAGGAAAAGACACTTTTGTTATTATGGCAACTGGAGGTGGTAAATCCTTATGCTTTCAATTACCTGCATTAATGAGAGAAGGAACTGCAATAGTAGTTTCTCCTTTAATAGCTTTAATGAAAAACCAAGTAGATGCCATTAGAGGGATTTCTTCTGAAAAAGGTATTGCTCATGTCTTAAATTCATCTTTAACTAAAACTGAAGTAAAACAAGTAAAGGAAGATATTACAAATGGTATTACAAAACTATTATATGTAGCGCCTGAGTCGTTAACCAAAGAAGAAAATATTGAATTTTTACGTTCAGTGCCAATTTCTTTTATGGCAGTTGATGAAGCCCATTGTATATCTGAATGGGGACATGATTTTAGACCTGAATACAGAAACCTTAAAACTATTATAAAAAAAATAGGAGATAATATTTCAATAGTGGCGCTTACTGCTACGGCAACTCCGAAAGTACAAGAAGATATTACCAAGAATTTAGGTATGCCAAAAGCGGAAGTTTTTAAGGCAACTTTTAACCGACCTAATTTATATTATGAAGTACGTCCGAAAACTAAAAATGTAGATGCTGATATCATTCGTTTTGTAAAACAGAATGAAGGAAAAAGTGGTATTGTATATTGTTTAAGTAGAAAAAGAGTTGAGGAATTGGCTCAAGTACTTCAAGTAAATGGAGTGAAAGCTCTACCGTACCACGCGGGATTAGATACTAAAACTAGAGCAAAACATCAGGATATGTTTTTGATGGAAGATACAGATGTTGTTGTGGCAACTATTGCATTTGGTATGGGAATAGATAAACCAGATGTTCGTTTTGTAATACATCATGATATTCCTAAAAGTATTGAAAGTTATTATCAAGAAACTGGTCGTGCTGGTAGAGATGGTGGTGAAGGACACTGTTTGGCTTTCTACGCATATAAAGATATAGAAAAATTAGAGAAGTTTATGGCTAATAAGCCCGTAGCTGAACAGGAAATAGGACATGCTTTATTGCAAGAAATGGTTGCTTTTTCAGAAACTTCAATGTCTAGGCGTAAATTTATACTTCATTATTTTGGAGAAGAATTTGATGGTGTAAATGGAGAGGGAGCGGATATGGATGACAACATGCGTTTTCCCAAAAAGCAACATGAAGCTCAAGATGAGTTGAAAATTCTTTTGGAAATTGTAAGCTTAACAAAAGAAAAATATAAAGCTAAAGATATTGTTAGTACATTATTAGGGAATAAAAACGCACTAATATCTTCACATAAAACTGATATGAAACCATTTTTCGGAAATGGAAAAGGGAAAGACGGAGTGTATTGGATGGCTTTAATTCGCCAAGCAATAGTCGCTAAGTTTATTAAAAAAGATATTGAAACATATGGTGTTATACGTTTAACTGAAAATGGAACTCAATTTATTGATGCTCCAGAAAGTTTTATGATGACCGAAGATCATATGTATGTTGACGAAGGCACAGATGGGGTAATGGTTGCTTCAAAAGGAAGTGATGTTGCTGCAGACATGCAGTTGATGAAGCTATTAAAAAGCTTACGTAAAACAGTAGCTCATAAGTTAGGAGTGCCTCCTTTTATTGTTTTTCAAGATCCTTCTTTAGAGGATATGGCATTAAAATATCCAATAAGCATTGAAGAGCTAAAGAATGTTCATGGAGTAGGGGAAGGTAAAGCTAAGAAGTACGGAAAGGAATTCGTGAAATTAATAGCACAATACGTTGACGATAATGATGTTATGCGTCCGGATGATTTGGTTGTTAAAAGTACTGGAGTTAATTCAGCTTTAAAGTTATATATTATACAAAATGTTGATAGAAAACTACCGCTGATTGATATTGCTGCAGCCAAAGGAATGACGATGACTGAGTTCATTAAAGAAATGGAACAGATTGTATATTCTGGAACAAAATTAAACTTGAATTACTGGATTGATGATCATTTAGATGAAGATCAACAAGAAGAAATTCATGAGTATTTTATGGAGGCAGAAACAGATAAAATAACAGATGCAATTGAGGAGTTTGAAGGAGATTATGAAGATGAAGAATTGCGATTGTATAGGATCAAGTTTATTAGTGACGTTGCTAATTAAGTAAGTTGATTTTAGTTCAATACAAGATGAAATAATAAGAAATAGTTTTCGTTTAAATCGGAAACTATTTTTGTTTTAAACTAGATACTTTTTTACCCGTAGTTTTGGGTGAAGAATTTTTTAAGTAAGCTACATATTGAGGAAGATAAAAAAAATAACACTCCCTAAAGGGCATAGCGTAAAGGAAAAGTTGTTGTATTGGAGTCAGCAGTTTAGAGAGGTTGTTTGGTTGGATTCTAATAATTATCACCAAGCATATTCAAGCTTTGATGCGGTTTTGGCAGTTGATGCGTTTACAATGTTACAAACTGATGCAACCGATGCTTTTGATAGGTTAAAAGAATACCAGTCACTTACTAATGATTGGATTTTTGGGTATTTAACATATGATTTAAAATTTGATACAGAAAATTTGAAATCAGCTAATTTTGATGGCCTTGATTTTCCTGAATTGTATTTTTTTCAACCTAAAAAAGTATTTCTTTTAAAGGATGATGTTCTTGAAATTCAATATTTACATTTTGTAGATGATGAATTAGAAGGGGATTATACAGAAATCATATCTACTAATAATGAGTCAGTTGAGTTTGTAAAAGAAAAAGATCCAATAAAGATTAAACTTCGAATGACCAAAGATAGTTATTTTGATAAATTTCAAAAAATACACAACCATATTTGTAGGGGTGATATTTATGAAATGAATTTCTGTCAAGAATTTTATGCAGAAAATACTGAGATTGATCCATTACATGTGTATGAAAATTTAAATGCAATTTCCAATCCACCTTTTGCAACATTTTTAAAATTAGAAGATAAATATTTACTTTCTGCTTCGCCTGAAAGGTATATCAGAAAAGAAAACACTTCAATTATATCTCAACCTATAAAAGGAACGGCGAAACGTTCATCAAATTTTATAGAAGATGAGCAATTGAAAGCAGACTTAGAGCATGATGAAAAAGAACGTTCAGAGAATATAATGATTGTTGATTTGGTACGTAATGATTTGTCAAAAACCGCGACCAAGGGAAGCGTAAAGGTACCAGAGTTGTGTAAAGTGTATTCTTTTGATCAAGTACATCAAATGATAAGTACGGTTACTTCAGAGGTTTTGCATACTAAAAGTCCAGTTGAGGTGTTAAGAACAACATATCCTATGGGAAGTATGACGGGAGCCCCTAAAGTTTCGGCTATGAAAATAATAGAGGAGTTAGAGGTAACAAAAAGAGGATTGTATTCAGGGTCTGTTGGGTATTTTACTCCTGATAATGATTTCGATTTTAATGTAATTATTAGAAGTATTTTGTATAACAAGTCAAACGAGTATGTTTCTTATTCAGTAGGTGGGGCTATAACTGTTAAATCAACAGCTGAAGCAGAGTATCAGGAATGTTTGATAAAAGCTAAGGCAATGCGTGAGGCATTGTTAGCTTAATAATTAATTATATTAATTATGTTAGAAAAATTCAAAAAGCATGTGAATCAAAATTTGCCCTTCTTAACCAAGGGTAAATTATTACTTGCTATTTCTGGAGGGATTGACAGTGTTATTTTAGCACATTTACTTCATAAAATGCAATTGGATTTCTCTTTGGCACACTGTAATTTTAAATTACGTTATGAAGATTCAGATAAAGACGCGGCTTTTGTTACTGATATTGCTGAAAAACTAGGTGTTAAGTATCACGCTATTGAATTTGATACAACTTCGTATGCTGAAGAAAAAAAACTGTCTACTCAAATGGCAGCAAGGGAGTTGCGTTATGATTGGTTTGATGAATTAATTTCGCAGTATAATTATGATTATGTATTAACGGCTCACCATACAAATGATAATATTGAGACGGTACTTATAAACTTAACTAGAGGTTCAGGCTTACAAGGGTTAACAGGAATTCCTGAAGTTAATGGGAATATAGTTCGTCCGTTATTACCGTTTTCAAGAGCAGAAATAGAGCAGTATACAATTGCTAATAACATTTCTTGGAGAGAGGATGAAAGCAATCAATCTACAAAGTATTTTAGAAATAAAATACGTCATGAAGTGGTTCCTGTACTGGAGGAATTAAATCCGAGTGTATTGGAAACATTTAATACTCATTTATCATACTTGAAATTAGAGAAAAAAGTACTCGATAATCACTTTGAAGAAGTGAAAAATGAAGTGTCTTTTTTTAAAGGAGATTTATTCAAGATAGATATTAATAAACTTAAAAAACATATAGAATACAAAGCCTATTTGTACTATATGTTAAAGGGGTGTTTTTTTTCTGAATGGTCTGATATTGAGAGGTTAATGAGTGGGCAGTCAGGTAAATTTGTCAATTCAAAAACACATAGGTTGATAAAAGATAGAGATTTTTTATTATTAGAAGAAAAGAGCTTACATTTACGAGAATTAAAGGTTGAAATTAGTGAAGGAATTACTAAAATTGACAAACCAATTAGTTTAAGTTTTGAACTTGTTAATCAGGTTGGCCTTTCAACTAAAAACAGCATTTATGTTAATGCAGATTCGTTAGAATATCCATTGTATTTACGTAAAAAAGAAGAAGGAGATTCTTTTTTTCCATTTGGAATGAAAGGAAAAAAGAAAATAAGTAAATATTTCAAAGATGAAAAAATGTCTTTGATAGAAAAAGAAAGTAGTTGGTTGTTAACCGACGTAAAAGGTGCTGTTATCTGGGTTGTTGGAAGAAGAGCTGATGACAGATTTAAAGTAGTTGCTAAAACTAAAAGAATATTAAAAATTAAAATAGATTAAATGAAGAATTTTTTAATCGCATTGTTACTGAGTATCCTTTTTATAGGAACTAGTTATGCGCAATTTGGATTTCAAGAGCCCGTAACTTGGAAAACTTCTGTAGAAAAGATAAATGAAGAAGAATATTATTTAGTTTTTGAAGCAAAAATTGAGAATAAATGGCATATGTATTCCCAGTTTTCCGACGAAAAAGGATCTGGGAAGTTGGAAATAGAAAGTGAACAAGTAGACTCATTATTTGTGTTTGATGGTAAGGCATTAGAAAGTAAAACACATAAAGCTTATAATGAAACCTTTGAGGTAACTGAAACTTTTTTTGAAAAAGAAGCTGTTTTAAAACAAAAAATTAAAGTACTTCAAAAAGTAAACGATCTTGAAGTCTCTGTTTTCGGACAAGTATGTAAAGATGCTTGTATTTTATTAGACGAAACATTTATATTTCATTTAGATAAAGCGGTTATCTTAGGAACAACTAATTTGGGTAATGAAAAACATGTAGAGAAGAAAGATGAGGTTAAAAAACCTGTAAAGAAGTCTAAAAAAGAAGAAAATGGCTTATTGAGTTTGTTTATTCTTAGCTTTTTAGGAGGTTTAGCGGCTTTGTTTACCCCTTGTGTATTTCCAATGATACCTATGACAGTAAGTTTTTTTACTAAACAAAGTAAAACAAAAGCTGCTGGGGTTAAGAATGCAATTATTTACGGACTAGCAATTATTGCACTATACGTATTATTAGGTACTGTAGTAACTGCAGTTTTTGGAGCGGATGCATTAAATGCCTTATCTACAGATCCATGGTTTAACATTATCTTTTTCTTTATACTAGTAATATTTGCAGCGTCGTTTTTGGGTGCATTTGAAATTATGTTGCCAAATTCATGGGCAAATAAAGTTGATAGACAAGCTGATAGAGGAGGTATGGTTGGTATCTTTTTTATGGCTTTAGCTTTAGCAATTATTTCGTTTTCTTGCACTGGGCCAATAGTAGGTACAGCCTTAGTTGCTGCAGCAGGAAAAGGAGGTATTGCTCCAATAATTAGTATGTTAGGTTTTTCTTCTGCAATAGCGCTTCCTTTTACATTATTTGCAATGTTTCCAGGTTGGTTGAATTCTCTGCCAAAGTCTGGAGGTTGGTTGAATACAGTAAAAGTAGTATTAGGGTTTTTAGAATTGGCATTGGCATTTAAATTCTTGTCAAATGCTGATTTGGTATTAGATTTACATTGGTTAGAGCGTGAAACATTTTTAGCAATTTGGATTGCTGTATTTGGAGCATTAGGATTTTATTTGTTTGGAAAAATTCAATTGCCACATGATTCTCCTTTAAAACATATATCGGTAGGAAGGCTATTTTTAGGATTAGTGACTTTTACTTTTGTAATATATTTAATTCCTGGATTATGGGGTGCACCATTAAAATTAATTAGTGGATTTCCACCACCACAAAACTATAGTGAATCACCATATGGTGTTGGATTTACAAAATTAGGAGGGGGTATTTCTTCTAATAAAGAATTACCTGAAGGTGCTGAATACGGCCCACACGATATTATAGCTTTTACGGATTATGATACTGGTATGGCTTATGCTAAAAAAGTTGGAAAACCAGTGTTTTTAGACTTTACTGGTAAAGCTTGTGTCAACTGTAGGAAAATGGAGGAAAAAGTATGGTCTGAAAAGAAAATACTTAATAAGTTACAGAATGATATAGTATTGATTTCTTTATATGTAGATTATAGGAAAGCTTTACCAAAGAATGAGCAATATGTATCTGAGACTACTGGTAAAAAAGTGAAAACAATAGGGAATAAGTGGAGTGATTTTCAAATGAAAAAATACAAAACTAATGCGCAGCCCTATTATGTGATATTAAATAATGAAGGTGATAATTTATCTGAGCCTATAGGTTATACCCCAGATGCCGATGAATATGATGTTTGGTTGAAATCAGGTATCAAAAACTATAAAAAATAACAGTAATATAACTCATTTATACAAACAAAAGAGGAGCTTTAATAGGCTCCTTTTTGTTTGTATAAGGTTTATTATATCTCGTATTACGAATGTAGTTTTATTTTATAGAACATTATAAATAGCAATGTGAAATGTTTTTACATCAATAAGTTTGTTGAAGTCACATCAACCAAGGTTACATGGTGTTGATTTCAATTAAAGCTAGTAAAAAAAAGCACATTCCTATATGATAGAAATGTGCTTGATATAAACTTAAAACTATTGGGGTTTAGTTCAGTTTAGCTAATAATTGTTCAGCTTTTTGATGATTGTAATATGAGTTAGTTATAATTAATTGCAATGTTTTTTTAGTGCTAATAGTATTTTCTTGCTTTAAGGAAGTAAGCGCCAAATACCAGTACGCTTTGTTTTTGTCTAAAGAGTCACTGTTTTGAAGCGTATTGAATATTTGCTCAGCTTTTGAATATTGCTTTAATTCTAGGTAACACATTCCTTTGTATAAAAGTGTGTTTACTGATTGAGAATCATATTTTTCATCATATAATTCAAGTGACCTAACAGCTCCAAGATATTGTTTGTTTAAAAACAATCCTTCTGCGTCAGATAGTAACTTATCAGCGTCGCTTCTTTGGGTTAATGATGGTAAATCTGATAAATTACTATAATCTGCATACAAGTTCTCTGGGGAGTTTTGATTGCTTATGAAAGTATAACTAAAAGCTATTAATAATACTAAACTAGCAGCAATTCCGTACCATCTGAATCGTTTTATTGGGGTGATTGAGTTACGTTTGTACTTGTTGTTTGCGTTATTAATAGCTGATTTTATTTTTTTTGCCTCGTCACTTAATAAGTACTCCTGGTATGCAATACCGTCCTTATTAAGGATTTTAATGTCATCCCAAGCTTCAGTTTCATGAAGCGCAAATAAATTTTTATTTATTCTAACTTCTTCTGCTAAATCATGGTCGGTAAATAATTGCTTTTCAAATGCAATCAAATTTTCTCTTGACAACCTGTTATTTAGGTAATCATCAATCATTTGGTATTTATTTGAATCATTCATAAAGCTTTCTATTTTATAATTTAAGAGGCAATTTTAGAGTACTAACACTAAACGTTTGTAGTTAGTGTTCATATATATATTCCTTTTTTTATGTTTTTGTTACCCTTTTTTTTAAAGTTTTTTTAATTTATTTTACAATTCACTTATAATAAGTGTAATAGGAAATGTTTTTAAAGACTTTTTAATTTTTTGTATGAAGGATCTTTTTGAATAAGTTTGGTTAGCTTGCTTTTGCATTTAAAAACACGTTGTCTCACAACTGTCTCGGAATTGTATCCTAATTCTTCTGCAATTTCTTTTTGCTTTCTCTTCTTGAGAAATAGGGAGAGTACTTTTTTACAATTGTCTGAGAGTAAGTTGAAGTTTCTCAAATATACCTCTCTACGGTCATTTTCAAGTATTTCTAGTGCCATTGATTTAGCATTACTTTCGTCCGTAACTTCTTTTACCTCTGCTTTTGTTGCCCATTTTTTTCTGAAATTTAATTCTTTCAACCAAAGGTTTTTGCAGATACCATACAGATACCATTCAAAATTTGCTACAGGTTGATAGTTTTTTACTTTGGCTTTTGTAGTAATGTGTAATAGGGCTCTTTGAAATATATCTTCTGCATCTTCCTGATTACCACTGTTATTTCTAATGTATTTCCTAACCGAAGGGTAAACTAATTCGTAAATTTCTAAGATGCCTTTAGAATCACCAGTTATTAAAGAGTCGAATAGATTTTTTTGTTCGGTCATGCAATCATTTAAATGATAGGATTACAGTAAATCTAAATATATTTTTTTTAAAAATGTTCAAAAAAAAATAAAAATAAATGGGTAACGTTTTCCACTTTATAGGAACTATAAAGTGGGGACTCGATTATTATGTCCCATTTTTATTTCAACCAAAAAAAAACAAAACCATGAAGATTTTTATTCAATTATTATCGCTATTAGTTTTATTTACTTTCACTAGCTGTACAATAGAGGATGACACCAATAATATTATTAATGAACAAGAAAATATTGTTTTAGAAAATAGTTTTAAAACAGCAACGATAACCTATAATTCTAGTTTAGATAAAATTTCTTTAAATGAGTTGAAAGAAGAGTTAAAGGTACAAAAAATAATAAAACTAACTAATAATGAGGAGGTTTGGGTCATCAATAATAATGAGGGTGTTAGCTATTTAGAAGATTTAATGATGTTTGTCGATGGAGTTATAGATGTTGAGGTTGTTGAAGGTCGTTCAATATTGAATGAACAAGAAAAAGATGGAGATCCTGTAAAAGATGACACTGAAGGAGATGAAGAAAAAGATGGAGATCCTGTAAAAGATGACACTGAAGGAGATGAAGAAAAAGATGGAGATCCTGTAAAAGATGACACTGAAGGAGATGAAGAAAAATGTGGAGACCCTGTAAAATAAAATGCTAAATGGAGTGAAAATAATCTGCAGAACATTGTGTTAGTTCTTGTATCTATAGGGAATATACCTTATTTTTGGAAAAACCAAATAACTAAAATGCTATAATGTTTTTATTTTATAAGCGAGTGTTATTAATTATTTGCCTTTTCATATCATATAATGGTGTGTCTCAAACTTTAGAAATCAAAGATTTTGATTCCGTAATGAAATTAGATTTGCCTTTTTCTAAAAGGCAACATTTTGTAGACTCAATATCTAAATTGGATAATTATACTGAAAATAAATTATCTTATCTCTACCATATTTATGCAAAGTATTTATCTAATACTAATAATAAAGATGAGGGCATATTGTATTTAAATAAAGCGATTGTACTTAGAAAAAAAGATCAAAATAATAATTTAGAGCCTTTAAAAAAAAGCTTATTTAATTTAGGTTTATATCTTAAAAGGTCGAACAAGTATTTTAAAGCAATTGATATATTTAAAGAATTAGCTAATTTACCTAGTGAGGATAGGTTACGAATGAAAGCGTATTCTGAATTGATAACTTTGTATTACAGAGCGGGGGATTTTGAGAAGAGTATACGCTACTTTGACAAAACAGTATCTTATTATATAAAGATGGGAGATTTTAGAAATCTTTATAAAAATTATATGAGAATTGCATCTACGTATTCAAGTTTTGATATTAATAAATATAGTAAAGAGGCCGAAAATTATTTATTTAAAGCAGATTCTTTAAGGAAATATACAGCAATAGATAAAAGGGATGATGCTATTATAAATTTATTGCTGGGTAATATATATCAAGAAGTTAAAGAGACTAAAAAAGCATTATTTCATTATAATGAATCTTTAGCTTTTAGAGAAGAAGTCAATGACTCTTCAGCAATTGCCATATTATACATGAATATAGGTAATCTTTATTTAGAAGATTCAATATTAAATGAAGTCGATATAGTTTTAAAAAAAGGGTTAATTTACGCGAAAGAAAACACTCATTTAAAAGCGATTATTTATAATAACTATGGAGACTATTATAAGTTTTTAAATGAGTATGATAAATCGATAGTTTATTACCAAAGGGCTATTCAATTATTAGTATATGGGAAAATCAAAAAACGCTACTTTAATCCTGATTTAAATGAAGTTTCTTCGTTATCACATAAATTACGATTATTTGAATTCCTATACAATAAAGCTAGTTATTGGCAAACAAGGTTTGAAGTAGTCAATAAAAAAATAGATCTTGAAAATGCTTTAACTGATTACAAGCTTGCAGATCAGTTATTAGATGTTATTAGGTTTGACAGTACTGAGAAAACATCAAAATTATTCTGGAGGGAAAAAGGAGCTAGTTTGTATATGAAAGCTGTTGAGGTTTCTTATTTACTTAATGATATGGAAAGTGCTTACTTTTTCATGGAAAAAAATAAAGCTTTATTACTTTTAGAGGAATTGAGTGATCAGCAGGCAAAAACGGTAAGTAATTTACCTCAAAAACTAATTGAACGTGATTTTGTACTCAAGCAAAAAATAATAGAAACAGAAGAGGCAACAATAAGTAATAAAACGGATGTTGTATTTGAGTTGAAAAGGAGTTATGAGCAGTTTAAAGATTCTATAGCGGCCAATTATCCAGCTTATTTAAAACTAAGAAAATCTTTACCTATTTTAAATTTTGACAATCATAAAGCTAATTTCATTAATACAGATACTGCAACACTGCAGTTTATTTTAAATGGTAGTGAAGCATATGGATTAGCAGTTACCAAAGAGAGTACTACTTTATTTCATATAAATGATGGGGTGATCTTGCAAAAAGAAATAGGTGTGCTAACAAAACAATTACAACAGCCATTCAATACCCAAACAGAAGTTGATGCATATGTGAACAATGCGAATTCAATTTTCAAAAAATTAATTCCTCAAAATATTTATGAGAAGCTTAAAGGAAAGAAGCTAACTATAGCAGCCGATGGGATAATTCAAAACATTCCGTTTGAAGCATTGGTTAGTGATGTGACAAATCAGAATTCATATCTAATTAAAAACAACGAAATTAATTATGTGTATTCTTTTTCATACTTATTATCTAATAATAAAAAGACTAGAAACCCCGAATATACTTTCTTGGGATTTGCACCTGAACAATTTCAAGATAAATCTTTAGCGGTATTGCCTAACTCAATAAATGAGGTAACAAGTATCAATTCAATTTTCTCTGATAAAACATTTATAAAAGACCAAGCTTCTAAATTAAATTTTATATCAAACTTTGATAATTATAAAATAGTCCATCTAGCGACACATTCAGGCTCAAGTAATACTGAAAAACCTTGGTTGGCTTTTAGTGATGATAAAGTGAATTTAAATGAAATATATGCAACTCAAAATCAAGCAGATTTAGTTGTGTTAAGTGCTTGTAAAACATCTCAAGGAGAAATGAAAACAGGTGAAGGAGTTATGAGTTTAGCTAGAGGTTTTTTCTTTTCAGGAACTAATAGTGTAATTTCTACTTTGTGGAATATAAACGATAAAACTACACAAAAGATAATGCATTCTTTTTATTCAAACCTAAAAGATGGACAAACAAAATCAAAAGCTTTACATAAATCAAAATTAGCCTATTTATCATCAAATGAAGGGTCAATGGCTTCTCCTTTTTATTGGAGTTCTTTTGTGTTGATTGGTGATGCTGGAATAGTCTCCATTGAAAGTAAAACGAATTGGGTTTTGTTATTACTGCTATTAGTTGTTGTTATAGCAATAGGAGTAGCTTTTAAGAAAATAAAAAATAAATAGTTTTAAAAAAGTAATCTTGTAAAATGAAACATAAGACGAATTATTGAAAAAATAATGTAACTTAGTATAGCCCAAATCAACTGCCTTCATTCAAGGTTAAAAAAGGGTCGTTTCTAAAAAAAAAAGAATAATTTAGAACAGGCTTTAAAGTGTTAACCCCTCAATGAGGGATTTAAACCATTTGTCTATGCTTGTTAAAGTTTATGGGAGTGCATTTTTTGGAGTTGAAGCAACAACAATAACAATAGAAGTAAATATCGTTAAAGGAGTTGGCTATCATTTAGTGGGGTTGCCGGATAATGCAATAAAGGAAAGTAACTACAGAATTGCAGCTGCACTACAAAACAATCAATATAAAATACCTGGTAAACGAATTACTATAAATATGGCTCCTGCTGATTTACGTAAAGAGGGGAGTGCCTATGACTTACCTATTGCTATGGGTATTTTGGCAGCTTCTGGACAAATTAAATCAGAGAATATTGGTTCATATTTAATTATGGGTGAGCTTTCGTTAGACGGGAGTTTACAACCAATTCGTGGTGCTTTACCAATAGCAATAAAAGCTAGAGAAGAAGGCTTTAAAGGATTGATTTTGCCCAAGCATAATGTAAAAGAAGCTGCTATTGTAAACGAATTAGAAGTTTATGGAGTAGAAAATATATTAGAAGTAATTGAGTTTTTTGATAAAGGATATAAGCTAGAACGTACAATTATTGACACTAGAGAGGAGTTTAGTAAAGGTTTAGAATTTCCTGAATTTGATTTTTCAGATGTCAAAGGACAGGAATCTATTAAACGATGCATGGAAATAGCTGCGGCTGGTGGACATAATATTATTTTGATAGGTCCTCCTGGGGCTGGAAAAACAATGTTAGCAAAACGTTTACCATCAATTCTGCCGCCAATGACCTTACATGAAGCATTAGAGACTACAAAAATACATAGTGTAGTTGGTAAAGCAAAAGATACTGGCTTGATGACTCAACGTCCGTTTAGAAGCCCTCATCACACTATTTCCAACGTTGCTTTGGTTGGTGGTGGAAGTTATCCGCAGCCTGGAGAAATATCATTGTCGCATAATGGAGTTTTGTTTTTAGATGAATTGCCTGAGTTTAAGCGAGAGGTGTTGGAAGTAATGCGACAACCATTGGAGGATAGAGAGGTAACTATATCCAGAGCAAAATTTACGGTTACTTATCCTAGTAGTTTTATGTTGGTAGCTAGTATGAACCCTAGTCCCAGTGGATATTTTAATGATGGGAATTCTTCAGTAACTTCTTCTCCATCAGAAATGCAACGGTATTTAAGTAAGGTTTCAGGGCCTTTATTAGATAGGATAGATATTCATATTGAAGTTACACCTGTTCCATTTGAAAAACTAACAGAAGAGCGAAAATCAGAATCTTCAGTAGAAATTAGAACAAGAGTTAGTAAAGCTAGAACTGCTCAAACAGAGCGCTTTAAAAAATCGAAATTTGTGCATTATAATGCACAAATGAATGTGAATCAAATTGGTACTCATTGTGTTTTAGATGTTGGATCAAAGACTCTACTTAAGAATGCAATGGAGCAATTAAATTTATCGGCTAGAGCTTATGATAGAATATTAAAAGTTTCAAGAACTATAGCTGATTTACAAGGTGAAAATGAAATTAATGAAACTCATATAGCAGAAGCAATACAATATAGAAGTTTAGATAGAGAAGGTTGGTTAGGTTAGTTTATCATAATTTATCTATTAGCAACTAATAAAATTTAATTAGAAAAGAATGAAGAATAGTTTATTAATTACTGTAATGTTATTGATCGTTTTATGCTCTTGTAAAACGCAAGTACAGGGAAATGTATCAAATAGTGTTATTCCTAAAGTTACAATATTTATTGATTCTGTAAGTCAAATAGAGAGTTTAAAAATATTATCAAGCGATGCGTATTTAGGAAGAGAAACAGGTACTAAAGGAGGGGAGTTTTCTAGGAATTATATAGCAGAAAAATTCTCAGAATTGAAATTAGAGAAACTAGGACGCTCTTATTTTCAATCTTTTAAATATGATGGTAGTAACGACCATGGTGACACAAAAAAGGGATTGGGATATAATGTTATAGGTTTGATTAGGGGGACAGTAAAGCCAAATAAATTTATTGTAGTAGGAGCTCATTATGATCATTTAGGAATTAGTGGTAAAAAAGTTTATAATGGAGCTGATGATAATGCTTCTGGTACTGCAGCATTGTTTTCAATAGCTCAATATTTTAAGGAGAATCCGCCAAAATATTCTATTATTATTGCAGCATGGGATGCTGAAGAAATAGGATTATTAGGATCTAAATATTATGTAAATCACTCAATTATTTTACAGAAAGACATTTTGTGTAATATCAATATGGATATGATTGGTAGGAATAGGCAAAGTGAATTATATATATCAGGTACTCGATATAATAAATTTTTAAGAGATTCAGTTGTCACTTCCCTGTATTCTAATAAAATAAAGATACTTACTGGGCATGATGGAGATGATAGAGAAGATGATTGGACGTACTCTTCAGATCATGGTTCATTTCATAATAAAGGAATCCCTTTCTTATATTTTGGAGTTGAAGATCATCAAGATTATCATAAAACATCTGATGTGTTTGAAAGTATTCAGCAAGAGTTTTATATAGAAGCTACACGAATCGTAATTCAGGCGGTAAAAAAAGCTGATAAAGTACTTTAATGTATTAGGAACAAGCTTCCCAAATTGGATCTTTTGGGACTGGTGCGGTAATTTTTAAGGGGTCTTTTTTTACAGGGTGAATAAATTCTAAATATCTCGAGTGTAAATGAATACTAGCATCTTTATTACTGCGTTTTGCACCATATTTTAAATCTCCTTTTATATGGCAACCTATAGTGGTTAACTGACAGCGAATTTGATGATGTCTTCCAGTTTCTAAATTAATTTCAAGGAGTTTATAATTGTCCAATGTTTTAAGTAATTCGTAATGTAGAATTGCTTTTTTAGATCCGTCAACCTCCTTTTTAAAAGCAGTAGATTTATTGTTTTTCGGATTCTTCTTCAGCCAGTGTTCTAAAGTATCTTTTTGTTTTGGAGGAGCATCTTTTACGACAGCCCAATACGTTTTATGAGCTGTTTTTTCTGCAAACAATTTATTAAGTCTAGGTAATGCTTTTGATGTTTTGGCAAACACAACAATACCTGTTGTTGGTCTGTCTAAACGATGTACAACACCTAAAAAAACATTACCTTCCTTGTTGTACTTCACTTTAAGATATTCTTTAACAACATCAGGTAACGGTTTATCACCAGTTTTGTCTCCTTGTACTAAATCACCTGCACGCTTATTGATGACAATAATATGGTTGTCTTCAAACAGCACTTGAAGGTTGTCTTTAGTACTCAGTACCTTAGTATTTTGATCTTTTGAACTGATGATATAAGAATATTAGGGATTAATATTGCTCATTTTCATTTGGAAAATCAACTGATTTTACATCCTTGCAATATTGACCAATAGCTTCAGTCATTTCTTCATATAAATTCATATAACGTCTTAAAAAGCGAGGATTAAACTCATGAGTCATACCTACCATATCATGTGTAACTAACACTTGTCCGTCAACACCACTACCAGCACCAATACCAATTACTGGTATAGTTAAGCTATCAGCAACTTCTTTTGCTAATTTAGCTGGTACTTTCTCCAAAACTAAAGCGAAACAACCAATTTTTTCTAACATTAAAGCATCCTTTTTTAACTTAGCTGCTTCTTCTTCTTCTTTAGCTCTTACGGTGTAAGTCCCAAATTTGTATATTGATTGTGGTGTTAGTCCTAAATGAGCCATTACAGGAATACCAGCATTTAAAATTCTTTTTACTGATTCTTTCACTTCTTTTCCTCCTTCTAATTTTACAGCATGTCCACCAGATTCTTTCATAATCTTAATAGATGAGCGTAAAGCTTCTTTAGGGTCTGATTGATAACTTCCAAAAGGTAAATCAACAACAATTAAAGCTCTTTTTGCAGCACGAACTACAGAAGAGGCATGATATATCATTTGATCTAAAGTAATTGGTAATGTGGTTTCGTGACCTGCCATTACGTTAGAAGCAGAATCTCCTACTAAAATAACGTCAGTACCAGCCTCATCAACAATTTTTGCCATGGTGTAATCATATGAAGTAAGCATAGAGATTTTCTCTCCATTTTTTTTCATATCGATTAAAGACTTTACTGTTACTCTTTTGTATTCTTTTTTTGCTACTGACATTTTAGTATGTTTTATAAATACAAAATTAGTAATTTAGTTTAGCAAATACTCCATTGTAGTTTAAAAGAATCTAATAATTGTGTTAAAATTACTTTTAAGGAATGATAATTGATTAATTTTGAATGCAATCAAAAATAAACAGCATGAAATTACAAATGACACTTATTGGAATGTTATTTATGGTATTTGGTTTTTCACAAACTGATGAAGAGTATAAGGTTAAATATGCAATAGAAACTTTTTTTGATGGTTTTCATCAATCTGATTCTTTAAAAATGAAATCTGTAATGCATCCAAACATGACATTGCAAAGTATCCAGCCTAATAAAGCAGGAAAAGAAGCAATAGTAAATCAGAATGTAAGTGGCTTTTTAAAACTGGTAACGCAATACGCTAAAATTAGAAATTGGGAAGAGGAATTACAATCCTTTGATTTTAAAATTGATGGGAATTTGGCGCAAGTGTGGTGTCCGTATAACTTTTATTTAAACGGAATGTTAAGTCATTGCGGAGCAAACTCATTCCAACTATTTTATGCTGATGGACAATGGAAAATAGTATCTATTTTAGATACGAGACGTAAAAATTGTGGCGATTAATTTTAGTAATGAAAAACGATTGATAATATTATCTGACCTTTGGGGAGATTTGAAAAATGATTGGGTTAATTATTATTTTAACTCTTTAAAATTAGATTTTGATATTACTTATTACGATTGTTGTGAATTAGGAGCAGTTGATAAAACGGTATTTATAGAAGAAGAACTACATTCTCAATTGATCAATCATGGAATTAATACTGCAATAGAAAAATTAATTACATTAGAACCTGATGAAATTGATGTATTGGCATTTAGTATTGGAGGAACAATCGCGTGGAAAGCAGCTTTAAAAGGCTTGAGAGTTAGTGATTTGTACGCAATATCAGCGACAAGGTTGCGACATGAATTAAGAAAACCTTCTTGCGAGATCAATCTAATTTATGGTGAAAAGGATCCTTTTAAACCTTGTGGAGAGTGGTTTGAAAAAATGAACCTAAACTATAACACCATAAAAGGTATTGGTCATGAAGTATATCGTGATAATAAAAATGTATCTAAATTGTGTGCTGAAATTATAAGTAATTTAACGCTCTAACAATCTGCCATATTTACAGAAATTGCTAGTCCTCCTTCAGAGGTTTCTTTATATTTTAAGCTCATGTCTTTAGCTGTCTCCCACATAGTATCAATTACTTTGTCAAGTGGGACTTTTACATGTGCAGGGTCTCTATCTAAAGCCATTTCTGCAGCATTAATCGCCTTTATGGCTCCCATAGAATTACGTTCAATACATGGTATTTGTACTAATCCACCTATTGGATCACAAGTTAATCCTAAGTGATGTTCCATAGCAATTTCTGCAGCAATCAATACTTGTGCGGCAGAACCACCTAATAACTCGCATAATGCAGCAGCTGCCATTGCTGAAGATACACCAATTTCTGCTTGACAACCTCCCATTGCTGCAGAGATAGTAGCATTCTTTTTAAATAAACTTCCTATTTCTCCAGCAACTAATAAAAATTGTTTGATATGTTTAAAGTCGGCATCATGATTTTCAATAGTTAAGTAATACATTAATACAGACGGTATAACTCCTGCACTACCATTTGTAGGAGCAGTTACAATGCGTCCTAAAGCAGCATTAACTTCATTTACTGCTAGGGCATAACAATCTACCCATTTTAATATTTCTCGAAATTTAACTTCTGTTTTTCGAATACTTTGCATCCAATTTTCTGGATTATTGTAATCGAAATTCTTTTTAAGTTTTTTATGTAAGTCGAATGCTCTGCGTCGGACATTTAGTCCTCCAGGTAAAAAACCTTCAGAATGACATCCGATATAAATACACTCTTGCATGGTATTCCAAATGCGTAATAATTCGGTGTCGATTTTTTCTTCCGAGCGTAATGTTTTTTCATTTTCTAAAACAATTTCTGAAATTATTTTATTCTCTTTAGTACAATACGCTAACAATTCTTTAGCTCGTTGTATAGGGTAAGGGAAGTCTAATTGTTCTTTAGTAGAATTGGTTTTTGAATCCTCTTCTTTAATGACAAAACCACCTCCAATAGAATAAAAAGTAGATTTAATTTCACGACTATCTAATGTTGTTCCTGTAAATATTAATCCATTTGAATGAAAAGGAAGAAACTCTTTATTAAAAACAATTTGATTTGTTTCAAAAATCAGCGCACGTTCACCGTTAAAATCAAGAGTATTTGTTTTTTTGATATTGTCAATAATTCCTTGAATATCTTCAATAGGGATATGTTCAGGATCAGCTCCGCTTAAACCTAATAATACTGCTAAGTCTGTAGCATGTCCTTTACCTGTTAGGGATAGTGAACCATATAAGTCTATTTGGATAGAAACAATGTTATTGAATTCATTGGTGTTTTTTAATTCTCTTATCCATCGTTCAGCAGCACGCCAAGGACCAAGAGTGTGAGAACTGGAAGGTCCTACACCGATTTTTAACATGTCGAATACACTAATAAATTCCATAACAAATAATTCAGTCGGCTAAGCTAATTAAAAAATCAATTTTTACTACCTTTATTTGTAGCTTAACAAAATAAGGGTAAAATGTTATATTCCTTTAGTTTACTAAATAGTTGGTTAAGCAATAAGTAGTCAATTGATTTATAATTCAAAAAACACTTAAGAACACTTGTATCCCCAAAAAAAATATTTTCATCCCAAACACTACCCTAGAATTTTAAAAATTTGTATTTTTAAAAGAATATGAATTAATATACTATTTCATTATTGACTAATCAAATAAATGATGGTTTTAGATTAGGCGGTTTTTTATTAAAGCATAGTATTTAAGCTGATTCTTATTATTTGGTAATATGAGTATTTTAAATATTAAATCATTCTTTACTTTAGTTTTTTGTTTTCTTCTTTTTGAGGTGTCTGCTCAGGACCTTCATTTGGATGTAGATTTCAAGTCATTAGACGCTAATGAAAAAATAGTGTTTTATAAAGGTTTAAATGATTCAATCAAAATTAAAAATAACGTTTTTTTAATTAAGCATTTCAACGAAAGTACTAAAGGAATTAAAAATCATACTACTTTATTTCAAGCAAAACTTGCTATAGCGGAATTAAATTATTTAGCCGGTGATTACATAAAAAGTGTTAACGTACTGGATAGAACATTAAATGACGAGAAAAATATTTTAACTGCGTCAGATAGTATGGTAATATATGACAACTTAAAAAAGTCGTATTACAAACTGTATTTGTATCCTGAAATATTCGAGGTCAATTCAAAAATTCAAAAATTGATGAATAATGGGGTTGAATATCCGTTATGGAGCTATAATATGAATAGTAGGCTTTATGGCAAACTTTATCAATTTGACAAGGCAGTTATTGCTTTAAAAAAAGAAATTAAAGAGCTTAAAAAATCAAAAGCAAGAGATTTTTTAATTTTACCTTCTGCTTATAATGATTTAGGGTATTATTATTCAGAGTCAAAAAAGAATGATAGTGCTTTAATTAATTATAATAGATCTCTAGAGTATGCTGATAAATCTCTAAAGAACACAAATATTAGCCAGTATGAGCATATAACTTCAGTTGTAAAAGGAAATATAGCTGAAATTTATGTTATCAATGAGATGTATAAAAAAGCAATCCCTTTACTTATTGAAGATGTTACAATAGGAATTAAATCTAAATCAAATATAGGGAGTACTGCTCATAGTTATAATTTATTAGCTATGTGCTATTTGGAATTGGGTGATTTTAAAAAAGCAAATGAATTATTTGATATTATAAAACCACTTATTGTTGAATTATCTGATAATCCTGCTTTAGTTGGTTATTTAAAAAATAAAGCAAACTATTATAATAAAATTCAAAATAGTGATTCTTCAAATTATTATTATAAAGAGGCTTTTAGAGTTAAGGATTTTATTGATAAAAAAGGTAAGAATCAAATTTTAGCTGGTAATGAATTAATTTATAGCATAACAGAAGAACACCGCCTTTTGGAAAAACATGAAGCCGACTTAAAAAATCAAGAAATACGATTAAAAAACACTCAAAAAAACGCACTAATATTCTTTGCTATAATACTCTTGTTATTGTTGGTGTTGAGCTTGTTTAATAGTTATAAGCTTAAGAAGAGCAGGAAAGAGGTTCGCGAAAAAAATAAAGAAATTACACTTAAAAATGAACAAGTTAAAATAGCGCTATCTGAAAAAGAGGTGCTGTTAAAAGAAGTGCATCATCGGGTTAAAAATAATTTGCAGGTAATTTCGGGCTTACTAGAGATGCAAAATATATCTGTTACTGACGAGAGTGTAAAGTTAGCGTTAAAAGAAGGGCAAAACAGAATTCAATCGGTGGCCTTAGTACATAAAATGATGTATCAATCAGAGAATGTGAGCAAGGTAAACATGCAAAAGTATTTAGAAGAATTACTACAGGTATTAGAGTTGTCCTATGCAAATTCTCGCAAAAACATTCAAACAGTTATTCATGCTGATGGGGTAGATTTTGATGTTACGTTGGCTGTTCCGATAAGTTTAATTGTAAATGAAGCAGTTTGTAATGCGTATAAACATGCTTTTGAAAATAAAAAGTCAGGGATTATTCAAGTGGGGCTTAGTAAAGAACAAGAGGCTACATATTCCTTACTAATTAAGGATGATGGAGTTGGCTTGCCTAAAGGTTTTGATGTTAAGCAATTAAAATCAATTGGTTTTGACTTGATACACGGATTAGCAAGACAGTTAAAAGGTAAGTTGATAGTAAATGGAACTCCAGGGACAGAAATTAAAATAACATTTTCAAGCACTACATAAATGGAAGAAGCGGTAAAAATATTAATTGTAGAAGATGAATATATCACAGCCAAAACACTTTCTAATTTTCTAGAAGCATCAGGGTATACAGTTGTAGGTTGTGCTATGGATACTGAAGAGGCGTTATCTTATTTGAAAAATACTACTATTGATTGTGTGATACTAGATATTAATTTAAATGATGAAAAGGATGGGGTTTGGATTGCGAATCATATAAAAGAAAATTATCATATTCCTTTTATATTTTTAACAGCCTATACAGATAAGGATACCATATCCAGAGCAGTACAAGCAAGCCCATTTGGTTTTTTAGCAAAACCATTTCAGAAAGTTGAGCTTTTTTCGGCTATAGAGATAGCACTACATAAGCATAATGAGTTGTCTATGTTAACTGATAGTGCTAGTGATGTTGATGAGTCTTTTGAAACAACTATATTTTTAAAAAATGTCGATAGGTTTGATAAAGTTTCTATAAATGATATTTGCTTTATAGAATCTCAAAAAAATTACTTGCTAATTCATACAGCCGCAATGATGTATAAGCATCGTGCAACATTAAAAGAATTTATGGGTATTGTGTCTCCTGTAAACTTTGTGAAAACACATAGGGCATTTTTAATTAATATGAATAAAATTTCTTCGGTAGATAAATCAAACCATCTCATAAATATCCTGTCTGATAATGTACCTGTTTCTAAGGCTTTTAGGTCAGAAGTATATCAAAAAATCAATTTAACCTAGTTAAAATTGATTTTATCCCAATAAATCCACTGATTATCCCTTATTTGATAATAAAACCGTTATATAGAAGTACTTTTGAAGTATAATTTTTTAGGTAAACATAATTACTAAGATTGCATTTAATTTTTTCGGGTAATTAAATTAGATATTACAATCAAAGTGTTAAAGGTTTTTGATTAATTACATATTCAATACTTAATTGTGTTTTACCATGACTTGTTATAATTATTTTATAAAATTGGGTTTTAAAGTTAATTCGGGTATTAGTTTTAAAAACAAGTCATTAATTAATTCTAAAGAGCGCTATTTCTAGCGCTCTTTTTTATTCCAATGAATAGTAAGTTTTTATAAATACCACAGATGTTTATTTTTAACTATTTGTGATTGTAATAGGATGTTTTTTACATTTTATTACCTCTTTAATTTTCTAATGTAGGTATTGGGGCAGCTAGTCAGCAAGAACAATTAAATGTCGTTGATACTGGGTTAACGGTTAGAATTAACGGCTTAAGTTCCGTAGGAACAGTGAGTGGTACTGTTGTAAAAAGCGTGTCAGTTGATGCACATGGAGGTTTAATTACAACAAATACACCTCAGATAGCTTCATTTCAAGGTATAATAATACCATTATGTTATAATGTGTCTGTAGGTGGTACGGGGGATTTTTTAGTGCCTATAATTGTTGTTAGTACAACAATATGTTGGGAGGTTCTAATTCAAAATACATCAGTTGGTACAATAACAAGTACTGGTGTCCAAATTATATATTAAATGCTCCTTATGACGCAGAGAGACTTCAAATTCGTCACGACTTTTCATGAGTATTATCATTTATGACTAAAAGAATTATGTTTATTGGTGACAATACAGGTTCATATCCAGATATTTTGAATAAAAAATTAAATATAAAAATCTATAATTTTTATCGAAATAAAAGGAATCTTCTTCTTTTGTGTATTTTAACCCCTGAAAACGGTATTTCATCCCGTTTTTTTTTCCTTTTTTAGCTTTTTTTATTCTTTTTGCTCAAGAAATATATAATATAAAATTCATTATGAAAAAAACGTTGTTTACATTGCTATTACTTCCATTGGTTACATATGCTCAAGTGGGTATTGGGACAACAAGTCCGCAAGAACAATTACATGTTGCTGGTACTGGATCAACAGTAAGGATTGATGGGTTGAGTTCTGCAGGAGCGGTAAGTGGTACTGCGGTAAAAAGTGTATCAGTTGATGTAAATGGTAATTTAATTACAACAAATACACCACAAATAGCTTCTTTTCAAGGTGTGGTAATACCGGTGTGTAATAGTGTATCTGTTGGTAGCACGGGTAGTTTTTCAACACCTATAGATGGTGTTAGTACAACAGTTAGTTGGGAAGTTTTAGTTCAAAATACATCAACTGGCACAACAACTAATACTGGTAATGGAGGTAATCCAAATTATGTATTGAATGCACCTTATAACGCAGAGAGACTTCAAGCTCGTTATGACTTTTCTCCAGCATTACCATTTGCGCCTAAAAGTATTATTTTTACGGGTAATAATACTAGTTCACACCCAGATACTTTTAGTATAAATTATGCAGCAAAATCTATTAATTCAATTACGGTAAACATTACACGAACTGATAAACTAGGTGATGATGGTGTGATTTTTGGTTCAGGTCATAAATGTTGGATGGGAGATTTCTTCTTTGATGTATTAATAACTAATTAACTATAGAGAGATAAAGATCTCTGTTCGAAAATCGATAGTGTGTAACATTAGTCGTTTTGAAGATAAAGTAGCATGTCTACATTTGGTTAACTGAGTTAGGTGAAAATTCAGGTATCATATATTGGTGCAACTGTTACCGTGTCTTTTTTATGATGTATGAAATCATAAAAATAAATACAACTTGTTAATTGTTAGTATGTTGTGTGGTTGTTAGTGAATTGGTAGAGATGTTGTTTTTTTTATCCCTATAATAATTAGTTCCATCCCTTTTTTTTTCGAGATCCATCTCTTTTCATAATCTTGGCGCTATATAAAACGCACAAATCATTATGAAAAAAATATTACTTACGTTATTATTACTGCCATTAGCTACATATTCCCAAGTAGGTATAGGTACAACAAGTCCAGATAATAGTGCAATTTTAGATGTGGATGCAACTAACAAAGGAGTGCTAGTTCCTAGGGTTGCCATTGCAAATTTAAATACAGCTGCACCAGTAACTGCGCCAGTAGAAAGTTTATTAGTATATAATACTACTGTAGCAACAGGGGTTGGATTTCATTACTGGGATGGAGCAAAATGGACTCCTTTATCAGGAGCAGCTGCCAATGACGGTGACTGGACAGTTGTAGGAAACGATATGTACAATGCAAATACTGGTTATGTAGGTGTAGGAACTACTACTCCAACGGCTCAGTTGCACATAGAAGATACTTCTGGGGCTAACATCGTAGCCTTTAATGATGGTTTTGAGGATAACACATTAGCCCCGTTTTCTACTTCAGGAACTATGGGTAACTGGAGTATAACTTCTGCAGCTGGAGAATTTAATACTGGTACGTATGGTGCTGGGTCTGCATCTGGTACTGATAGTAGTGAATCAAGATTAGAAATTACGGTGACTATACCAGCTGGAGGATCCGCTTACTCTTTTGATTATAGAGTGGATAGTGAAGGAGGTTTTGATTATTTGCGCTTTTATGTTGATGGTGCGCAAGAACCTAGTACGGATTGGTCTGGTACCGTTGCTTGGGCAAATTATGCAGGAACACTTACAGCAGGAACACATACTTTATCTTGGAGGTATTCAAAAGATAGTTCTTCGGGCACAGGTTTAGATAGAGCTTTTGTTGATAATATATCAATAACAGCTACAGCTAGTGGACAGCCAGTTATAAGAATTGTTGATGGTTTTGAGCAAGCAGGAAGAGTGTTAACTTCAGATGCTTTAGGGAATGCTTCATGGCAAGACGGTGGTGATGATGGTGACTGGACTACTTCAGGGAATGACATTTATAATGCAAATACAGGAAATGTAGGAGTTGGTACAACTACTCCAATTGAAAAATTACATGTTGTAGCACAACATATGCTAGTGGAATTTGATCCAGATGCTGTATACAGTACTAAAAATACGGGTACAGGTGATGGGTATGAACTTATAGGTGCTTATCAAGGTTGGGATTCTAACGCTATTTATATAGGTGGTTATAATGCAAATCATACAGGTAATAATTATGACCATGCTGACAAAGTAATTTGTGGGGGAAATACTGCCGGTAATGTAGGTATTGGTACGCTTGCAATTACTGCTACAGCATTTAATATATCAAGTTCTGAAAGATTTAAAAAAAATATTTCAGCATTAGAATATGGTTTGGATGATTTATTAAAAATAAAACCTGTAAAATACCAGTATAATTTTGAGAAATCAGGATTGTATACTATTGGTTTTATTGCAGAAGAGGTTAGTGAGGTAATACCAGAAGTAGTATCTCATCAAAATGAAGAACATAAAGTAGTTTCTCGTGAAGAAGGGAAGCCTGTTTCTATGGATTATTCTAAAATGAGTGCAGTATTGGTAAATGCTGTTAAGGAGCAATATTCAAAAGTACAAGAATTAAAGAGCAATAACGAAGCACTTAAAATACGTTTGGCTAGAATTGAAGAAGCGCTTTTAGAAAATGCTAAGAAATAATTTCTTTTATTAATTTTTAAAATACATAATTAATGAAAAATCATTTATTAAAAATATTAGTACTATTTCCTTTAGCTATCTTTTCTCAGGTAGGAATAGGAACAACAAGCCCAAACGCTAGTGCAATTTTAGATGTGGATGCAACTAACAAAGGAGTGCTAGTTCCTAGGGTTGCCATTGCAAATTTGAATACAGCTGCACCAGTAACTGCGCCAGTAGAAAGTTTATTAGTGTATAATACTACCGTTGCTACTGGAGTAGGATTTCATTACTGGGATGGTGCTAAATGGACGCCCTTAGCAGGTGCCGCTGGCCTTGACACAGATTGGACAGTAGTTGGAAATGACATGCACAATGCCAATACAGGATTTGTGGGTGTAGGAACAACTACGCCATCTGTTTTACTACATATTGAAGATACTTCTCCTGCCATACGATTAGTAAGTGGTACAGAAGCGGCAGGTTTGGTATTGGTAACAGATGCTTTAGGAAATGCTAACTGGGGAACACCTAGTTTAGATACTGATTGGACTGTAGTAGGGAATGATATGTATAAAGGAAATTCAGGTAATGTAGGTATCGGTACAACTGCACCAATTGAGCCTTTTCATGTAGTGTCTGATAGAGTTTTATTGGAAAGTACAGGGAATGCTGTTTTAAGAGCTAGAAAGAATGACTGGGATACGTCAAAACAATATGATTTAATAGGGGTGTATACTGATCCGGGTTTTGATGCTAATGCAATTTACCTAGGTGGATATAATGATAATAACACTAATGGAGATGATTATGATGCTGGAAATAAAATTTATCTAGGATGGGACGGAGCAACCCAGCTTGAAATAACAGCAACAGCTTTTAATGTTTCAAGTTCTAGAAGAGCTAAAAAAAATATTACTACTTCTCAGTATGGGTTGAATGACATATTGAAAATAAACCCTGTTAAGTATCAATATAAAACCAATACATCAGGTTTGTATACCATTGGATTTATTGCTGAGCAGGTGAGTGAAATAATTCCAGAAGTAGTTTCACATCAAGACAAGAATGGGAATGTAGTTTCTCGCGAAAATGGAATACCAATGTCTATGGACTACTCAAAGATGAACGCTGTATTGGTTAATGCTGTTAAAGAGCAACAAGCAGAAATAGATGTTCTTGAAAAGGAAAACACTGACCTGGATAAACAAATAACAAAACTAGAAGGTTTATTGTTATAAATAACCTTAAAAAATTTACAAAAAAGAGTTAAACGATTTCATTGTTTAACTCTTTTTACCACCTAAAACTATTTATATGAATAAAAAATTACTTATTGCGTTAATTTCATTATTTACGTATTTAGAAATTAATGCACAAATCTCGAATGATCCACCTTTTATTTTATCTGTGGATGAGTTAAAGGTATGGACATCAGGGGGGGCTACTGCAGATGCTAATAACATTGCTACTGAAAATTTAGCAGCACGCTTTACTGATACGAGTACTCAATTGAATTCAGCTTTGGCAAATGATATTGAAATTGCTTGGTTACCTGATGGAATGAATAACTTTGGTAATTATAATGGAGAGCAACCTGTTTTTAATTATTATAATTTTACCCACTGGGCTTATATTGATAAGTTAGTATGGTTTGGTGGTACTGCAGATGATACTGTTCAAATCCCTTCAGCTCCATGGGTAAATGCTGCGCATAAAAATGGAGTAAAAGTATTTGGGAATGTGTTTTTCGCACCCAATGCATGGGGAGGTTCTACAGCAACAATGACGAATTTTCTTGAAAAAGATGGTTCTGGAAACTTTATAGCTGTTGCTAAGCTTCAAGAAATTATACAGTATTATAATTTTGATGGTTGGTTTATCAATGAAGAAACTGATACGAACGGAACAACGGGGCAATTAATGTATGAGTTTGTCAAGGAGTTAACTGCGGCTATTGAACCTTTGGGTAAAGAAGTTATTTGGTATGATGCAATGTTGTTAAGTGGTACAGTAAGCTGGCAAAATTATTTAAGTGCAAATAATTATATGTTTTTGCAAAATGATGAAAATAATGATTTGCCTACTGATGGTTATGAACAACGTGTAAGTAGTGGAATGTTTACCAATTTCTTTTGGAACACGTATCAATGGCCAGAAGGTTCTAACAATAACGCAAATGCAATTGGAAGAAGTCCTTATGATGTGTTTTCTGGGGTTGACTTATGGCCTGGGAGAAATCAACCAGTTTTTGAAACAGGTGGGAATAATTGGATGAGTGATATTCATAACTCAGCTACATCTGTAGCGTATACTTCATTAGGATTGTTTGCTTCCAATGTTATATATAACAATGCACAGTATAGTAATTTTAATAATGATCCTAATGATAGGGTGAATTTCTATGAATCAGAAAGGCATATGTTTGGTGGAGCAGATCATAACCCATCAATAGTTGATGCTTCAGGGTTTAAAGGAGTGTCTAATTGGGTTCCTGCAAGTTCAACTATTAATATGGTCCCTTTTGAAACTAGTTTTAATACTGGTCATGGTAGAAAGAAATTTACTACAGGTACAGAAACAAGTTCTAGTGATTGGCATAATATGTCTGATCAAGAAGTGCTGCCTACTTGGCAATTTGCTGTAGAAGGAAATCAATCTATAGGAGCTTCTTTTAATTTTAATGATGCGTATAATGGTGGTAATTCTGTGAAATTTGATGGAATTATTACTGGCGGATCTCCATCAACTATTAAATTGTACAAAACAAATTTAACAGTAGGAACGGAAACAGTATTGGAGTTAACATATAAGTTAGGTCAGATAGCACCAACAAATATGGATGTATTATTAGCATTTGATGATAATCCAACAAATCTTATTCCTTATAGCTTGGGGAATAGTACATCTACAGGGTGGAATACTGAAACTTTAAATCTTGCATCTCATAGTGGAAAAAAACTTGTGATGATAGCTTTTGAATTGAGCTCAGTTGTAACTGTTAATCCATATTCAATAAGTTTAGGTAAAATTAAAGTTTTTGATGATCCAGCTTTAGGAATTAATAATGTAGTTTTTGAAAAGTTTGCTCTTTCACCAAATCCTAATAACGGAACATTTAATATTGATTTAAAATCAAATTCAGGTAAAAATATTAATGTAGATATTTATGACATAAGAGGAATTAAAGTGTTTTCTAAAGTGTTTAGTAATGCGTTAAATTTTTCAAAAGAAATTAAATTAGAAAATGCAGCTGCTGGTATTTATCTTGTTAATGTAGCAGATGGAGATAGTAGAATGGTTAGAAAAATCATTATAAATTAAAGTGTTAGGTTCTTATTAATCCTACACTTGTTTTATTGAATAAAAAAGAGGCTATAATTTTATAGTCTCTTTTTTTTATGACAATAGAGAAAAAATTTAAGTTGACTTTTTATACTGACACCATGTCATATTTTTTCACTTGGCATACAAATTGACTATTAGCTAATTGTAAAAGTTAAACGAATACATAATTTAATATAATAAAGATGAGTAAAATAATTGGAATCGATTTAGGTACAACAAACTCTTGTGTTTCTGTAATGGAAGGTAATGAGCCAGTAGTAATACCTAATG
>Ga0209291_1000122_pt1 | contig 76744 bp, 74 predicted proteins | sample GOMGulsemesocosm_FD_184633 | JGI IMG/M metagenome (GOLD analysis project Ga0209291, IMG submission 184633) | Methane-oxidizing microbial communities from mesocosms in the Gulf of Mexico - GOM9B Gulf of Mexico (SPAdes) (version 2) | ecosystem: Environmental > Aquatic > Marine > Cold seeps... | reverse complement strand
AAGGAATGAAGTGGTTATTCCCCTCAAACAGAATTCCATTTTTCAAGTTGTCAACCATACATTTAGAAACATTTTCAGGATATGGGAATCTACAGAAATTGAATTCTTCCGTTTTATTCTTAAATAATTTATCTAAAATCCCCATTCTTATCTTATTGTAGGTAACGTTTAGCTATGAATAGTGCGGTGCAGAAAATCCGCAGATTTTCGTGTCGACACAAGCCATGAGCTTTTAGATTTTGTTTTTAGTTTTGTCGTTTTATAAAAGCCAAATTAAAAGATTTGGCGACTAAGTAAATATAAAATTACTTCTCGGATTATACACCAAAACCCGTATTATTTATAGGTTTTGTTACCAGCTTTTTTTATTTTCTAACTCTTGATATTATTAGATTTTTAATATTTCCTTTATCAAATTGTTCTTCCTTGTACCATAAGTTATCAAAGGCTATCATTGACTTACCTTCGTCGAGTTTAGTAGTGATATATCTTACCAATTCTATTTCAGTTTGGGGAGCAAATCCATAAAAATCAAATGCAGTTATTTCATTCTGTTCAATTCCACAGATTATAGAAAGCGCTTTTTGTTTAGCGATTCCCATTTTTCTTACGGTGTATTCCGGTTTGATATTGAAAGCATTTAATCTAACCTCTATTTCATTACTCTTTTCACCAAATGTCTTTTTTAAATATTCTCCAACTTTTATAGGTTTAATGAAATCAATAAAACTCACTTTCGGTTGAATTGGGCACAGATGTATTTTTGCACCTAAATTCTGATTGTTATAGTTATTTATAATTTCATATATTCTTTTTACTCCCCAATACCCGTCAGTGTCATTTTCTTTCTTAGGAATTATTTCGACCCAAAATCTTATCATTTTTCCAGAATCCATTGTGAATTCAGGAACTAGAAATTCTTTGACCTTAAAACTCGGGTATTGCATTTTGTGTAATTGCTGGTAACGTTTAGCTATGAATAGTACGGGGCAGAAAATCCGCGGATTTTCGTGTCGACACAAGCCATAAGCTTTTAAATTTTGTTTTTAGTTTATCGTTTTAAAAAAGCCAAATTAAAAGATTTGGCGATATTCGTAAAAATACATAAACCTTTGGGTTAAACACCAAAATCCGTATTATTTATAGGTTTTGTTAGCAAACGTTTTTCAGTCGTAACCGTTAAAAATAACTTCACCTAGGGTTTCTGATTCCCAGTATTTAATTTGAGATAATTCAGCTTCCGAAAGATTTGCCAAGAATTCAAGTGTAACTTTTGAATTTAAAAAATCACTTTCTAAAACTGTGTAATCACTAAATTTCTTAGCAAGGTTTTTATCCATGTTAATAAACTCTAAGCCCATCCAGTTATCATTATCAGAGCATGCTATCAAAGGGTAATGTGTATTCAGTAAAATATAATAGGGGATTTCCTTATCTGATATTTCAAAAACATAATAGTTTGTGGTAAGAGTTGGTTTTGTAATATTTTTGATTGTTATTTCTTTCTGACTGTTCAATACAGTAGAGATATTATCAATTAATTTTTTATCTAATGATGGGGCAGGTGTTTCGTCTCTAGAATAAAATCCAGTAATTCCTTTTTTTAATATTTTGTTAGCCATCACTTTCTCTTCTTCAGTTAGTTTTATTGATGGGATAACATACTTCTCTTTTGTTGAATTTGCTCCAACAGTTATATTTAAGTCTTTACAACTTGTGAAAAATATAAATATACTTATTAGGAATATTTTCATTGAGTTTAATGTTTGCTAACGTTTATATAAAGTGCTAGAGGTAATATAGAAATTTATAGAAGAAAAGGAATGAAAAAGGTATTTAAATTAGTACTTTTATGGTTGTGAAGAAAAAAGATCAACTTAAATATAATGCTTGGAATGAGCATTTAAACTATACACGAGAAAGAACAAATTATTCAATAAGAAGAATGGATTTGTTAATAATTTCTATTTGTGGCGCAGGTATATTTATAATTTTTCAAACTTTAAAAGAGTTTAAAATTGGGAATGTTAAAATTGAAGATTCAACATTATTGTTAATTTGTGGTTTATGTTTTTTAGTTGCAATAATTTCTAATTTTATTTCTCAAAAAACAGGGTTTTATTCCAATAATAATGAAGAGAAATTCATAAGTCTAGAATTAAGCAAAATTCAAGGTGAAAAAATAGATGATTGTAAGCAAGAACGATATGATAAAAATGTCGAAAAATTTAACACGGCAACTAACATATTAAATTTGACTTCAATATCTTTGATGCTGATTGGTTTAGTTCTTTTAGCAGTATTTAATTTCAGTCTTTTTTAGATTTACTTGGTCTATTTCCAGAACCTGAACCTCTTGTGCTACCAGCTCCAGAATTAGAACTTTTACCTAATCCTATATTTACAACACCAGAATTATTTCCTTTATTACTATTACTTTTGTTATTGCTAGATTTATTTCCTCCCCCAGAGCTATTTTTCTTTGCCATAAAATATATTTTTCATAAAGGTAAAAAATAAATATTAATATTCAATTCTTTATTGAGAGATACATAATGTTTGCTAACAAGTAAATAAACGCAATTGTGTTTATTTCTTTTATATTGTCAATGTAGTGATTTTTTCCTAAATATTAGTAAACACCTGTATTTACTAGTGTTTATTGGGTAGTAAACATTTGTAGTCACTTGTAGTCGTATAATTAATTTTATAATATCTCCAAATAAATAATAATGAGGCTTGATTTATAATAATAACTTAATCAGTTCTAACTGCTAATAAATTTCCAGTTATTATAGAGGTATAAAATATCTTTAGGGGTAATAACCCCCGCCCCGCCCCTTAAAATAGGGGGGCGTGTATAGTAATGTTTTCGGTTGTTTTTTATGCCATAGTGTGAAACACATTTTGAACATCACTCTATTGCTTAATAAGTACTATAAACAAAGACTTTTTTTGTTTTGTTGTTTTTAATTGGTTCATTAATTAGATTTTTTAATCTAAAATGACATACCAAAGGATGTCTTTTTATGTATTTATGAATAAAACTGTATCATGTTTATCAAGGCTTCTATATTATTTTGTTCCGCCCTCATCATTTTCTTTTAATTTATTAATAGAAAGGTGTTGAACTTGGCTAAAATTAAAAATATTCACAACAAGATCTTTTATCATTACCGTAACATATAATAATGAAAATACCAGAATTGTAAATACCACATGATTAGTAATATCACATAGACCAAAAGTGTCAACTAAGCATGGTAAGTCTATTTTAAGAATCAATTTAATAACGTATGTAAATACTAGTAAAAATATCTGTATTAAAAGCCCTATGGCAAATACGGCACTAACTTTTTGATAAAGCGTTGATTCTTTAGTTGAATCACCTTCTTTTGTTTTTGGTTTAGTAGCGATTACTTTAATATTACCAAAACCTATAAGTAATGCATATCCACTTAATACAAATCCAAGTAAACTAGGGATTACAGATAATATTAAATTAACAATGATATTTAGGGTATCTTTTTCAATATTGCCATATGTACAGAATAAAATAACGATTATAAAAGTTAAAAATAAAGGCAATATTGCGCCTTTAGCAAATAATTTTAAACTGTAAATATCTAATATTGCATTTATTCCGAAATTTTTAGCCATTTCTAAATAATCTGATTATTTTTAAAAAAACATCTTTATGTTCATTTCCCTCTGTCGAAGATACTGATTCTTTTCTAGGATATTCAGTCGTTGCAATATTTTCATTTTTTCCTTCATCATTTTTTATAGTAGCTTTAGCGTATCCATTACTTTGAGATAGTTTTAATGCAGCTTTTAAAATCTTACTTATACCGATTTTTATTGTATTAGTGCTAAATGATTTAGCAGTCATATTAAAGTGTTGTATTTCACTATCACGCATATCATCGTCGAACAATGCTTCAAAGTCATCTGTCAAATCATTATTCGAATATGAGACACCTACCTCTAATCTAGTTAATGATGGTGAATTAATTATTTTTTCAATTACATCATAAGTTAATTCTTGAGTTACAATAACTTGTTTATCATCACCTATTAGTTTTGGTAATGCATCTTTTAAAAATATTTCAACCTGAGATATTGCTATTCCGTTTGATTTGTTAATAAAACAGAATCGATGTGCTTCTGGTATAAAGAAATATTCAATTTCTTTAGCATTTGGGTGTAGGTTTTTATCAAGTTCAATCTTCTCTATCTCTTTTTTATTGCTATTAAACCAGTCATTATTATCAAGTTTGGTGTAATAAATTATTTTTCCATAAAGAACCTTATCATTTTCATGTGAAAACTGAGTTCTTAGTTGCATCCACTTTTCTGAACGAGTATTGATCGCTATATTTTTTTTGAAAAGTTTTTTTATTAATTCTGAATATAATGTAGTAAAATCCTCGTCATTTTGCTTTGGCGAAATTTTAATATTAAACATAGAAATATTGAAACTCCTTTTCTTAGATCTTGTATCAGTCATGTAAGTTTACTTAAAATTTGGAATGTGTATTTGTTTAGTTTTTTTTGATATAAATAACTCTTTATTCACAAGCATTTTAAACTCTGTGTCGTTTGCTTTGAAGTAGTCTGTTAGTATTTTTTTGTAGTCGTCATAAATATTATCTGTTTTCGATAATTTGTTTTTTTATTACATCTATGTATTCGTCCAATAAATCATCTATTTTATCAATGTCAATGTCAATTTCCCTATTATCTAAAATATCTTTTATTTCTTCTTTATCAATTTTTTTGCATTTTTTCATCACCTCCAAAATATGTGAATCTAGATCTGGTATAAAGTTTTCAAAGCCCTTCTTTTTTGTTAACTCTGTAACATCAAACGGATTATTGCCTTCACAACCATACTTAGTAAGGTCTAACTCTTCACTTTTCATTCTTCCAGTTAATGAAAATGTATTGTTTAGGTAATAAGCGAACAATGGATTTATTTCAGATATTGATGGAATTAACTCGGTTATTTTATTTTCTATGTTCCAGTATTTTTTAATATTATCTGGATTCTCAAGTAGTTGATCCTTTAACCCTTTTTCCCCTAGTGAAAGAGCTGTTTTTAAATCGTTTTCAGATGCAGATAATTCAGGTATTTCGTTAGAATGATATAGTTCATAAAATTTAACTTTCATTCTCTCCATATAGGCATTAATTATATCTTGATAGCCATAAATCTCAAGAATAGACATGTGCCTTAGTTCAAGAAGGTTAAAAAGTAATATGTTATATTTTTTCCTGTTTTCTTTCTTGTTTTTAAAGAAGTCGCCTAATTGTCCTAAACTAAAACCTATAACTAAAGCGATTATTGATATTATTGATGAAAGCATTTTTCTGTTTTAATTTTAAGCACCTCACAGTAAAACTTTGGGTAATTCTACAGTATGGTGCTTGGGTTAGTTTAACTCAAGGGTTAAAAAAGTTTTTCATTTTTTTAAAGCGTCGAATGTAGAACAAAAAACACTTTCACTAATTCTTGGTATATGGAGTATCACTAATATTAGCCATGTCAAGTAATGACATTAGGTATTTTTTATATTTTAGTGAAACTTCGAATTTTTTTTTGGTAACATAAAGGATAGTAATCCATATTTTTTTTCAAGTTGAAATAGTGTTACTTTTTAAAGTTTCTAAAATTAGATATTCTTCAAATAGCAGAAGTAAGGATTTATATTGAAAATAGTAAGGATTTTGCTTAGTGGTGTTAAAGTTGAGTTCATTATTTTATCAAAAAATAAGTAAAGTAACTTAACTGTATGTTTTTAATTAAAATGTAACACTCAGTGATTGCCATTTTTTAGTTTTATCCCTTGCAGTCGGGTAATTATACTTTGGAAGTAACTGAAAATATACAAATTCAGTTATAGTAATTAACAATTTAAATATTAACTATTGTTAATAAAATAAACACCAGATAGTTGATATGCATTAAATTGATTTGTAAATTTGGGTATGGGGGAAATAGAAAAATTAATACGTAGTATATTAGCATCAACATCTATTGATGAAAAAACTAAGTTCGGAAAAGAAGCAGTTGAATTATTTAAAAACTTCAATTCAGAAAATAACATTCCAATAGCTATTCAACTAAATTTGTCCTTACGTTTACGATATGCTATTGACAACTTTGTTATCCAAGATAATTTAACATCAAGAGAAACATTAGAAAACTTCTTTTTATCTACTAATCTATATTTAAAAGAAGTTAGCTAAACCAAAATATTTATAATTTTAATTGAAGCAGCCCTAACGAGCTGCTTTCTTGTTTTAGCAAGTGTAGTTGGATTGAAATAATAAATTGTATTGAGTGACGGAGTATTTTAAATAACAGGATGTAAATATTGTACAGGATAGCATTTGTAATATGAGATGTTATATATTTGACACAATTATAACTAAACAATACATAAGATGAAAAAGACATTATTTTCTTGCCTAATACTGTTGTTAATAACAGTAAGTGTTGCTGCTCAAAATTCAAAAAATATTATCGGAAATTGGGAATATGAAGATGTATATGAGAAAAGTAACATAGATGCTAAAGGATTAGAAATGTTAAAGATGTTTTTTGGGGAAATGACATTTGAATTTAAAAAGGATGGGGAGTTTAATGCTCTATTAATGGGTAAAGATGTTACTGGCCAATGGGAACCTATTAGTAATACTAATATTTCTTTAAAGTCAAAAGCAGGTGAAGAAATAGCATTTTCTATAGTGGAACTAACTCCCGAAAAATTAATAATGAAATTAAGTAAAGGGACTTTCATTATGAAAAGAGAAGATGAAAATAATTAAAAAAAGTATGTTATTGTGCTTGTGCTTGTGCTTGTAGTTGCAGTTTTGTTAATTAAAATGGGGTATTAAACTATTATCTATGAATTATAGGTTGTTTGAAATACTAGTAATAATATTTAGTATCTATTTTTTTTATGCAGCATATAAAGGGTACCCTTCATTAATAGGAAATTACTTAGGTTTTTTTGGATATAAAAAACGAATGAAATTTCTTGATAGGTTTCATAACGTTTTTATTGCTGTTTGGTTAATAGTTATAGCAGTTGCTTTAGAGGTAAAATACCAAAATAATGTGGCAAAACAAGAACCATTTTATAAAGTTACTATAAAGGGGTAATAACGGAGGTGAATTATATAAGGATTTGTCTTCGTTCTATTTAGGCTTACGAATCATTAAATTATATTCTTGATTTATATTAGGCTCTTTTATATTAGCTATAACTTCATAACCTAACCTTTTATAAAAACTATTGTTTTGTAGGGTAAAAGTTTCTAAGTAAGTGGCAACTTGTAATTTGTCAGCTTCTTGAAGAATTGGTGCTACTAACTTTTTTCCTAAACCTTGATTTTGATATGCTGGGTTAACTCCTAAAATGGATAAATACCACATATCATCAGAAATGTATTTATTGTTTTGAGAGTTCATAAAATCTCCTACTAAACTAATTTTGGCATATACTTCTTTCCCAAATATTGAAATCATTTGCTTCTTTTTCTCTACTTTCCTAGTTTCATTTAAATCATTACTAAGAGGTATTCCCCATAAAGATGCACCAGAATTTGTATTGCCATGGATTCCTACTTTACCATATGTATGTGCATCATGGATAGAATAATCCATATATTTTAGCATTGTCATTTCTTTAGTATCTTCATTACCTACAATAATGTTTTTTAAATAATAAAAAAACGAATCATTTTTTAATGATTCATAAAGTGATATGGATAAATCTTTATTCTTTAATTCTAGCATTTATTTTAAATAATATAAGTTATAATGACAGTTCTGAAGCATCTAAGATAATTTATTTATTGAATATCAACATCACTTTAACAGGTTTAAAAGGTATGGTTAATTCCTCTTCTGTGAAGTTAATTTAAAATAGTATATAAAAAAAAGCTATTCCAAATGAAATAGCTTTTAATTCTTTAAGAAGGAGGAAATTTAATTTCCATCTCTATCAACTTTAATTCGTTCATCACTATTTGCTATTTCCCAAGCTGTGTGGAAAATAAGCTTTGTACGTGTTGTCATTAAAGGATAGTCAATTTTGTCTGGAGTATCAGTAGGTTGGTGGTAGTCTTCGTGAATACCACTAAAGAAAAATACTGCAGGAACTCCTTTTTTAGCAAAGTTATAATGATCAGAACGGTAATAAATACGTTGTGGATCATTTCTGTCATTATATTTATAATCTAATTTAAAATTAGTTAAATTTTTGTTAGCTTTTGTAACAGCAGCATCTAAACCAGTACTTAATCTGTCAGCACCAATTACATATACATAATTAGGAGCATCCTTATGTTCAGGATCAACACGGCCAATCATATCAACGTTAATATTAGCAACTGTATTTGCTAAAGGAAATACAGGGTTTTCCGAATAAAAACGTGAACCAAATAATCCTTTTTCTTCTCCAGTAACATGTAAAATTAATACAGAACGTTTTGGGCCATTACCATCAGCTTTTGCTTTTTGAAAAGCTTCAGCCATTTCTAATAAAGCAACAGTTCCCGATCCATCGTCATCAGCACCGCTATATATTTTCCCATCATGATGCCCAATATGATCTAAATGAGCTGATAATACTAATACTTCATCAGGTTTCTCAGAACCTTTAATAAAAGCCAATACATTTTCAGAATCATTTTTTGCTTTACCTTCAAAATAAGCTACAGGTATATTTTGGAAATAATTATCAGTACCATATGCAGAAGGAATACCCATTTTCTGATATTCTTTCTTTAAAAACTCAACTGCTTTCTTTTGTCCTGGTTCTCCAGTATCTCTTCCTTCAAATTCATCAGAAGCATATATATACAAATCAGTTTTCATTTCTGCAGCCGTTATAGTATTGGCATACTTAGTAGCAATTGAACTGACAACAGTTTTTGTAGTTTCTTCTTTTACTGGTGTATTTGTAGTTTCTTTTTGTGTACCACAAGCAATAATGCAAAATGCAGGTATAGCTAATAATAAATTTTTCATAAGGTATAATTATTTAAAGCGTGAATTTACTAAAATTAATTGTGCTTTATTATAAAATAATCTTAATATCATTTTCTGAAAAGAAAGTTTTCTAAACTTTTAAATGTAACTTTACTTTTTAAAACTTAAGATGATGAAAAAAGAGATTGAAAGATTATTGAATGATCAAGTAAGGTATGAAGCAAACGCATCAATGCATTATTTAGCAATGGCCTCATGGGCTGATGTTAATGGTTATAATGGTGTTTCTGAATTTTTTTATGCGAATTCTGAAGAAGAACGTGTGCATATGACAAAATTGGTAAAGTTTATCAATGAAAGAGGAGGGACAGCAATAGTACCTGCTTTAGAGGCACCAAAATCAGAATTTAATAACTTAAATGAATTATTTGTTGAGTTCCTGTCTAGTGAAGAGTTTGTTACTCAAAAAATAAATGAAGTTATTTTTGAATGCTTGAACCATAAAGATTATAATACACATAATTTTATGCAATGGTATGTTTCGGAACAACTAGAAGAAGAAGCTCAAGCCAGAACAATGCTTGATAAGTTAAATATTATAGGTGACGATAAAACAGGTCATTATATGTTTGACAGAGATATAATGAGTTTTAAACCTGCAAATGATGAGCAGGTGTAGATATTAAAAGGAGGTTTTAAAATTTTTAAAACCTCCTTTTTTTATTACAATTTTTTTAATGGTTTTAATTTAAAGGCGTATTTAAGAGCTATACCAATTATTTTTCCACTTGTATTAAAATTAATTTGATTACTATTGTGGTTTGTAGTTCCTTTAGTTACTCCTTTATAATGGTTTATTGGATGATAGTATTTAAAACTTATAAACCATTGATTTCTATTAGAAAAATATCCCTTTATACCAACCTCATGTTCAACATAAGCAATAAAAGCATTTGATTTTTCTATTTTAGCTTCAATAAAATCGTTTTCGGAACCTTTAGAGTTATTTACGGATTCAAAGTCTAATAAGTCTAAATTAATACCTAAACCTGCAAAACCAAGTACTTTTTCTTTGTTAATGGGTATTTGATACAAGGCTTTTAAATTTATAGATGGTGTATATTGTTTTTGAGTAATTTTAAAATCTCCAGTGGGCGTTTTTCCATCTAAATACCAATATTTTATTTGCTGCCCAATACCTAGGTAAGTACTCCAAGTAGAGTTTAGTTCATATAAGATGCCAACATTTAATTTACCATAATAATTATTATACGATTCATTTACTAGAGTAAGTGAGCTTAAATTTTTGTAATTAGTATCTAATTGTCCTGCTTCAAGTGAGCAAACTAAAAAATATTCTTTTTTTTGAGAAAAACCAATCGCACATAAAAATATAATTAAAAAAGTTATTTTTTTCATTCTATTAATTTTAAAAGGTAAATTTAGTAATTGGAGTAATGTTATCAATATTAGCGCTACTTGCTGGAGTACTAGGAGCGGTATTATAGGTTGCATATAAACATCTATTTGTACCTCTATAATCCCATAAAAAAGGTGGAGTTTCTCCAACACAGCTCAGTATTCCACCTATTACAGCATTATTGTTGTTTTCGAAATATACCAAGAGGTTAGAAGTTCCGTTGTAGTTAAATTGTGTGTTTAACGTAATATCTGTCCAACTAGAACCAATATTAGTACTTCTTATCCAAGTAATATTTCCTTGATACACTAAAGTCATAGTATTTATATCAGGTAAATTGTTGTTAGAGAAACTCCCATCATTAACTTCTTTGATATAAATTTTCTGATTACTAACGGGATCCGCTTCACAGTCTGAGCTTTTGCAATCAATTATATAGCTTATTGTTTGAATTGATCCAGCTTTATTTTGTAAATCAGAGGCTGTATAAATAACTGCAGACCAACTATTTGTTCCAAAACCATTATATTTAGCTGGTACATTAGCGTTTAAGGAAGTACCACAAATGATACTGCTACCTACAACAACTGATTCTCCAGTATTATTAATAACTTCATTTTCTTCTTCCTCCTCATCTTCGTCTTCTATATTTGTATTATTACTATCTACAATATTGTTTGGGTTGTATTCAATTTCTAACTCTCTATCAGCACATGAAAAAAGAAGAAGAGTTGAAAGTAAAATGGTTAACACTAAGTTTTGTTTTTTCATAATATTAAAAAGTGAATTTTGTTCCAAAAGCGTAATTATTAGCTTGTAGCCCTGTTGTTCTTTCATAATTAGTATACCTAAATTCGATACTATGCATTTTAAACATTGACTTTTTAGAGATATTAAATCCAAAAATACCTTTTGGAGGAGCTATTCGAACTCCTAAACCTCTTTTGTAGCTTGAAAATGCGGATTGATCATAATCAGAAGTATAGTAGCGTGAGCTTATTTCATGTTCCCCATATGGTTTAAAGTATTTACTTTCAGATTGGTTATAGAATCTAAAAAAAGGTATAAATGTTAAGGTTTGCGTTGCTTTTATAGGCAATTCCAATCCAATAGTATGTCCATTAACTCCAAAGTCATCAATGTAAAAGCGATAAAATAAACGTGTTATTAAACGGTTAGAAAGAAAGTAGTTGTATCGTAATCCAATCGCAGATTTTATACGTTGTCTAGGTAAAGTTTCTATAGCAACTGTTTTGTTTTCTTCATTTGTTATTCCATCATTAAAATAGACCCTATGGAAAGGAGTGTATAATATTCCTTTTTGGTAAGTGAAATCAGCGTTAATTGAAAAGTTTGACTTTTGATTAATATTAATTTTATATCCTAAACCAATTGTGTAGGTATATCTCTTGTCTGATTTAAAATCTTGATTCGTACTAGAACTTTGATTCTCATCATCATCATCATCATCATCATCATCATCGTCGTCATCATCTTTCCCATATACTGACTTATCATCGTCATCGTCATCATCATCATCATCATCATCATCATCATCATCATCATCATCATCATCATCGTCATCATCATCATCGTCATCATCATCGTCATCATCATCATCGTCATCATCGTCATCATCGTCATCATCGTCATCGTCATCATCATAGCCTCTATTGTTATTAGATGTTCCTCTAAACTCTCCAGGGTATATTAATAACCATTTATCTATATAAACACTAGCTTTTGCAGTAAAAACCCTATTTTTATCTTTTGAAGATTTACTGTAATTTGCCCCAAAATTAATAGACGTTACATCATACTCTTTTGAGTAGCCTCCATTTATACCAATTGTAGTATTTTTATTTGGAATAGTTTCTTGATATGCTAAAGAAAAATGCTTTCTAGTATCTTCAGCCGCAATAGAGTTTGTTCCGTCAGCGTTGTTACTAGCACTTGTTGTAGTATACTTATCAATATTTGCACTTGAAGCTGAAGTGTAATTATCAATCCCAGCGGTAAAGCTAATACTAGCATTTTCATTTATAGGAATATTTACGACTATCATTGGAGCAGTGTTTTCCAATTCCTCAGTGCCTAATCCACCTGTTACGGCTCCATTATTACCATCCTGTTCATAGTAATCATATAAAATATTTACTTCTACGGGTGATTTTTTTTTTATGTTTTCTTGACTGTAGCTTATTTGAATAGTTAATACGGCTATTACAAATAAAAATAAATTCTTTAATTGCATCCGCAACCTCCTCCTGTTTTACCTCCGTTAGCTCCAGAAGATGCTTCTCGATAGGATTGAAAATTTATTTCATAACTTTCTAACATTCCAGCAGAAAGTTCCATGTCAGTATCGTTTAAGTATTGTTTTTGATAAGGTTTTACAGTTGAGCAAGACCCAAGTAAACCAGCAATTATACAAATTGCGATCGAATTTTTTTTCATTTTTATGGGGATTAATTATAAGTAGTTAATAGGTTATTTGATTTGTGTTTTTTGTTATCACTGTCTATAAGTAGGCATTCTACATCCTTTAACTGATTAATTAAATTGATGCCTTTTTCTGTGCCAATAACAAAAACTGCAGTAGCTAAAGCATCTGCTAATTCTGCATTTGAACAAAATATGGTAACACTTTTTAATTCATTTACAGGCCATCCTGTTTTAGGATCTATAATATGACTATACCTTTTGTTATTAATGATTACAAATTTTTCATAATTACCAGAGGTTACAACAGCTGAATTACTTAATTTAAACCATGCAATGGGGGAGTTTTTTTTATTAGGATTACTTATGGCAATATTCCATTTTTTGTATTTTGGATGTTCTCCCCAGCAAGTTATATCACCTGAAGCGTTAATTAATCCTGCTTTTGCACCTAACCGTATAAGTTTTTCTTTTGCTTTTTCTGCAGCAAATCCTTTTCCTATTGCTCCAAAGCCTATTTTCATGCCTTTTTCTTTTAGGTAAACACTTAAGTTAGTTTCATTAAGAATAATATTTTTGTAATTAATTTTGTCAACGGATTTTTTTATAGCTTCAGAAGATGGGAGCTTGGTTAAGCTTTTATTAAAAAACCATACCTTATCAATGGAGGCAAAAGAGATGTCAAAAAAACCATCAGTAAGCTTAGAAATTCTTATGCTTCTTTTTATTAAGTTAAATAGTTCTTTGTTTACTCTTATAGGTTTGATCCCTGCATTCTTATTTATTTTACTGGTTTGAGAATTTAAATCCCATGAAGAAATCATTTTTTCTAAACGTATAATTTCATTTACAGCTTCATTTAAATAATAGTTTCCTTTGATTTTATTATTTGCAGCAACGGATAATTCAAAATCAACTCCCATAAGAGTTGTTGCTTTTTTATAGAGCTCTTGAGCTGATACTGTATTGGAAATTAATAAGATAGCAAGTAAAGTGATTTTTTGTAACTTTTTCACATTAAGTTTATTTAGTATGAATATTAATAGTTGTTTATTTTAATTGTTCTATATAATTTTCAGAAGTTTCCCCTTTATAACCCTCTATCGTTTTTAGAACTTCTCCTTTATTATTTATTTTAACTACGTAAGGAAAAATACCGTTTGGGTTATATACCTCAAATACCTCTTCAATATGTTTAAGTTCAGCTTTAGAAACTCCCTTTTTATTACGTTTCATATCGATATTTAATAGCACAAAGTCATTGCTGATACTATTTTTAAAGACTTTTGAGTTCAATACAGTGCTCTTTAATTCAATACATGGTTTACACCAATCTGATCCTGAGAATACAATTATTATATTTTGATTTTTTTCTATAGCTTGATTTTTAGCCTCTTCTAAATTAGTGTGCCATTTTAGAGTTCCATTTCCTAATGTCATTAAAATTGCAATTGCTGTAAGTATAGTTTTCATTATTTTTTTTTGGCAAACATAAAACATTTTTATTTAGATCAATTAAAAATAAATGATATTTTTGTATCGATAAATAAATAAAAACAATAGTAATTTTTTAAAAAAAATAATGAAAAGAATATATTTTTTCACATTATTGATAGCAAATACAGTGTTCTCACAAGTTGGTATTGGTACCACATCACCACATCCAAGTTCTTCTTTAGAAATTAGCTCATCAAATTCAGGAGTATTGATCCCAAGGCTAACTAAAACACAAAAAAATAATATTCTAAATCCAGCAGAAGGGTTATTAGTATATCAAAAAGATGGAGTTAAAGGTTTTTGGTATTTTAATGGAACTGTATGGAAAACATTTGAAGGGGATGATAATGATTGGGTTTTCAATGGAAATGATATATATAATGGCAATTCTGGGAATATAGGAATTGGAGTTGAAAATCCTACAGTTAAACTTCATTTAGAAGGGAAAACTGTTTCAAGTAATGCGTTTTATTTTGAAGACTTTTCTTCTTCAACAATATCAAGCTCAGTATCAAATACAATGTATGCTGTTAATTCCAATACTTTAGACCCTTGGTTATCAGGAACCAATTGTTCAGCAGATAATAACTGGAATATCATTGGTCAACAAGGTTATGTACAATCTACAGGTGGTAGAGGTTGTTTTGTTGATAATACATTAGTATCAGCCCAGTTTACACCGTCTGTAGCTAACTTGAGTGTTTCGTTTAATTATAATTTTGTTGCAGATAATAGTACTACACAAAATTTATTTAAGGTAGCATTATTTAACCAAACTACTAATAATGAGGAAATTGTGTTGTTAAATATTAATGATGATGCAACTGGTTTTTTTGAAAATAATTATTCAGTAATTTCAGGGAATATGTATACCATCCGATTTCAATTTAAAGGAAGATATGATGGTGAAAAGGTTAATATTGATAATATATTAGTTAAAGAATCTCCTATTATTAATCCTATTTTTAGGTTAGTAGATGGTTCTGAGGGAGTAAATAAAATTTTAACTTCTGATGCAAATGGTAATGCTACTTGGATGCGTTTAGGAAATTTACCATCTTCTAAGACCTTTTCTAAGGAAATAAATACTTCAGGAAAAAACATAATTAAAGGCCAAATTATAACTAATAATATTGGAATAGCTGATATAATTGTTCCCAATCAAGATTTATCATTATTTATGACACAGCTAACTTGTATAGATAACTTTTCTAGGGTTAAAATAATATCGAAAAATAGTAATAGAATTGTTATACAGACAGTTATACCAAAAACAGTAGTTAACTGGTTACTTATTAGATAGAAAATTTATTTATTGAGTTTCAATAAATAGTTCTATATTTGCACTCTATTTATAGTTAGTTTAAATAAGAATAAATATGTTACACACACCAATAATTATTTCTAACTCTTGTAATTTAGTAGCAAGTGATTGTAATTCTTGTATGGATAAGAAAAGCAAATGTTGCAAAAAGTACAAGAAAAAAGGAAAGAGTAATTGTAAACGTTGCCCGAAGATATAAAAGTTTTTTAATTTAGATTAGTCAATTAAAAAATGACTATATTTGCATGCAATTATTACTAATTGCACTATGACAACACACAACACAAAAATTGTAGGAGAAGGACTAACCTATGATGATGTACTATTAGTTCCTGCTTACTCTGAAATTCTTCCAAGAGAAGTGAGCATTAAAGCAAAATTCACAAAAAATATTACCATAAATATTCCAATTATATCTGCAGCAATGGATACTGTTACAGAATCTGATATGGCTATTGCAATAGCTAGAGAAGGAGGAATAGGAGTATTGCATAAAAATATGACTATTGAAGCTCAGGCTAATGAGGTTCGTAAAGTAAAACGATCAGAGTCAGGAATGATTATTGATCCAATAACACTTCCTGAAGATGCTACAGTAGCTGATGCTAAGCAAAACATGAAGGAGCATAAAATTGGAGGAATACCAGTTGTTGATGATAATGGGTTGTTAATAGGTATTGTTACCAATAGAGATTTACGTTTCGAAAAAAATAATACTAGAAAAATATCAGAAGTAATGACTTCTGAGAACTTAGTAACTACTGCACAAGGAACTTCTTTAAAAGATGCGGAGGGAATTTTACAAGAAAATAAAATTGAAAAACTACCAGTAGTTGATGCTAATAATAAATTAGTTGGTTTAATTACTTTTAGAGATATCACTAAAGTAACCTTAAAACCAAATGCAAATAAAGATCAATTTGGACGTTTACGTGTTGCAGCAGCTTTAGGAGTTACTGCAGATGTTGTTGAACGTACTGAAGCATTAGTAAATGCAGGTGTTGATGCAGTAATCATTGATACAGCTCACGGACATACCAAAGGTGTTGTAAGTGTATTACATAGTGTAAAGGCTAAATTTCCTAAATTAGATGTAATTGTTGGTAATATAGCAACAGCAGAAGCAGCTAAATATTTAGTTGAAGCTGGAGCTGATGGAATAAAAGTTGGAATTGGACCAGGATCAATATGTACTACTCGTGTAGTAGCTGGTGTTGGTTATCCACAATTTTCTGCAGTATTAGAAGTTGCTACGGCAATTAAAGGATCAGGTGTGCCAGTTATTGCAGATGGAGGTATTCGTTTTACAGGAGATATTCCTAAAGCTATTGCCGCTGGTGCTGATTGTGTAATGCTAGGTTCATTATTAGCAGGAACAAAAGAATCTCCAGGAGAAACAATTTTATTACAAGGAAGAAAATTCAAGTCTTATAGAGGAATGGGATCTGTAGAAGCTATGAAAAAAGGTTCTAAAGATAGATATTTCCAAGATGTTGAAGATGATATTAAAAAATTAGTCCCTGAAGGAATTGTAGGTCGCGTACCTTATAAAGGAGAATTACAAGAAAGTATCCATCAGTTTGTAGGTGGTTTACGTGCAGGAATGGGATACTGTGGTTCTAAAGATATTGAAACATTAAAAGAAACAGGTCGTTTTGTGAAAATTACAGCTTCTGGGATTAACGAAAGTCACCCTCATGATGTAACTATAACTAAAGAAGCACCTAATTATTCTCGTTAATAGAGAATTGAATAGAAGGAAAGCGTCCTTTTAAGTTTACGATAACGGCTTAATACATAATGTATAAAGCTTATAGCTAAAAATTATGAGTTCAGAAATTTCAAAAAGATATAGTCAGCGTGGTGTTTCAGCTTCAAAAGAAGATGTGCACAACGCTATAAAAAATGTTGATAAAGGAGTATTTCCTAAAGCATTTTGTAAAATAGTTCCTGATCATTTAACTGGTGATGAAGACTATTGTTTAATCATGCATGCTGATGGTGCTGGTACAAAGTCTTCGTTGGCATATATGTATTGGAAAGAAACTGGTGATGTTTCTGTATGGAAAGGAATTGCTCAGGATGCACTAATCATGAATATTGATGATTTATTATGTGTAGGAGCTACGGATAATATTATGCTTTCTTCTACAATTGGTAGAAATAAAAGTTTGATTACTGGAGAAGTACTTTCTGCAATTATTAATGGAACAGAAGAATTAATTACTGAATTAAAGGAATTTGGTGTAACAATACATTCAACTGGTGGTGAAACTGCTGACGTTGGCGACTTAGTACGTACTATAATTGTAGATTCTACAGTTACTGCACGTATGAAGCGTAGTGATGTTATTGATAATGCTAATATTACTCCAGGTGATGTAATTGTAGGATTAGAGTCATTTGGCCAAGCTACTTATGAAAAAGGGTACAACGGAGGAATGGGATCTAACGGATTAACTTCTGCCCGCCATGATGTATTTCATAAATATTTAGCAGATAAATATCCAGAAAGTTTTGATGCTGCAGTTCCTGAAGATTTAGTGTATTCAGGAAATACAAAATTAACTGATGCTGTGGAGAATTCCCCAATTGATGCTGGTAAATTGGTATTATCACCAACACGTACCTATGCGCCAATTATAAAAGCAATTTTATCGAAATATAAAGGAGATGACGTTCATGGAATGATTCATTGTTCAGGGGGTGCGCAAACTAAAATTTTACACTTTGTTGATAATGTACATATTGTAAAAGATAATATGTTTCCAATTCCACCATTATTTAAATTGATACAAGAACAATCAAAAACAGATTGGAAAGAAATGTATCAGGTGTTTAACTGTGGTCATAGAATGGAATTATATGTTAAACCAGAAGTTGCTGCCGATATTATAGCAATTTCAAAATCGTTTAATGTAGATGCTAAAATAGTAGGAAGAGTAGAAGCTTCTGACGCTAAAAAATTAACCATCACTAGTGAGTATGGTACTTTTGAGTATTAAAAAATAAAAATTATTATAAAATAAAAAAGAAGCTCATTTAGAGCTTCTTTTTTATTTTATAACTTAGATAAATAATCTAAAACTAGCATTAGTTGTAAACCCTAAAGAAAAGCGTTGTATTACTTGTTCTAATATAACTTCTCGCTCATCTAGTGTTGATCCTGTAGTTCCTTCAACTGCTATTCCACCATCATCTAAAGGTTTTCGTTCTGCTTTATAAACTAAATTAAGAGGTATTACTCTGTTATAAAGATTTAATGCTGATAAACCTAATTGTGCTCTCAGTTTGTTAATTTTAAAATCATATATTATAGAAGCATCTAGCCTATGGAAATCAGGTAGCCTATCACTATTTAAGGCTCCAAAATTTACTACCCCAGCATTTTCACCATCAGCGTCAATTTTGATCTCATAATTATTTACAGGTGTTACTGGTTTACCAGTTCTATATTGCCAACCAAGAGAGAATTGCCATTTATCTAATTTTAAGGTGTTTGAAATTCTTAATTGATGTGTAACATCATTATTGCCAGAGAATTTATCTGAGGTATCTTTTAAATTTGGGAATTGAAAAATAATGTCATTAAAGGTATATCCTGCCCATATTTTATAATGATCCCATTTATATTTCAATAAAAAATCAATCCCTTTAATAGTGCTTTTCCCTTCTTCTAAATTCTCTAACGGATTACTAAAACCGCTTGTAAAGGTGGTTAATCCTTTTAATTCTTTATAATATGCATCTACATCAAAAGTTAATTTGTTATGATGAAATAATAGTCCACTAGAAATCTGATTACTACTCAATAAAGGAAAGTCTTTACCGTCAGACAAACGCCATAGATTGTTTTCTAAGCGTAACTCTGTATGGTTAAACTCCACTAATTGAGAAATTGGTTGATTCCTTCTTTCAATTGCGGCTTTAATCCTAAAGTTTTTATGTAAAGGATATTCAAAACTTAAACGTGGTTCAATTAAAAAGTTTCCTAAATTGCTATAATGTACAAATCTAAGTCCAGTATTTAGAAACCCTTTATTTTTAAATTGATATACATATTCTCCAAATAAAGCATTTTTCAGGTTATCGTTGTCTTGTAATGAACTTTCTTTTTCAGCATCAAGCGGTTTTTCTTTGCTAATAATTACGTTTAAATCTGTATGCGAAATTTGGTATCCTAAAGCTATTTTTTGTTTTTCGTTAATTTGAGTAGTTGAAGAAAAGTTTAACCCTATATCGGTAATGTCATTTCTTCGTGTATTTATTTCTTCTAAATCTAAAACACCATTATTATCTTCGTCTTTTAATTCATCATTTTGATAAAAAGAATTGTACTCAGAATAATAAGCGGTAAGTTCTTCATGTTGTTTATCGTTGGTTGTATGCTTCCAACTGGTACTAACCCCTTTGTTTTTAGTAGAAAGTGAATCAACCACTTTTTCATCACCTCCCATAAAGTCAAAATCTAAACGATTATGGGTGTATAATCCACTAATACTAACGCTATTATCAGCATTGGGTTTTATGATAATCTTCGCGTTAAAATCCGTAAAAGAGAATTCATTATTACTGGTTTCAGGAGTAAAGTCATCATCTGTTTCAAGATTAAGTATAGTACCATTAATATCTTTAGTTACGCCAAAATTGGTAAAGTTTTTATCTGCATAACTATCATATGTAGGGCTTTTATATAAGTCTGTGTATGATCTTCTGCCAAAGAGATAAACTGCTACTTTATCATTTAAAGGAGCCTTTAAGTAAGCATCTACACTTAGTCCGTCTAGACCAAACCCAGCTTGTAGTTTACTAGGGATTTTCTCCCCAGTTGAAATATCAATAATTCCAGAAATACGATCACCATATGCAGCACTAGTACCCGACTTAAATAAGGTAGCTTTTTGAGTAGCATATGGATTAAATGCTGAAAACATACCATAGAAATAACCAGAATTATATAGTTTTATATCGTCAAATAATATCAGGTTTTGGTCAGGTGACCCCCCTCTAATTTGTATACCTGTAGCAGATTCATCAAGTGTACTTACTCCAGGAACTAATTGAATACTTTGCATCAAGTCTGGGGTAACTAAACCAGGTAAAATACCTAGTGAATTACTAGTTACATCAATAGATCCATCTTTGTTTCTATCTATTCCAGTAGTAACATAGCCTATTAATAATACTTGATCTAGATTTTCAGCAGAGGGATTAACATAAATAGGAGAGCAATTAGTACTTATAATTATTACTGTTTTTTCATACCCAGTTTGATTTACTGTATAGGTGTTGTCAGTTGATGATTTTCCTTCAAAATAGCCTTGAGAATTAGTAGTAATAGTATTACCATTTGTATTAATTAAAACGGCATAAGTAATTGGAAAACGATTTTGAGCATCTAATAAATAACCACAAATAGTACTGCTATCACTATTTTTTTTTATTATAGAAATAATAATTTGTGTATCTGAGATTGGTTTAATGAGTAGCCCAGTTTGTGCTGTCATTGCATCTAGAATCTCTAGATAAGTACTTTCTTTACTATTTAGTGTAATGAATTTATTGGCAATAACATCTTTTGCAAATGAAAAAGAAACTTTGTTTTTAGTTTCAATATCTTCTAATACTTCTTGCAATGGGACATTTTGATATTGATAATCTAACTTTTCCTGAGCATTTGTTTGTAGAATGAATAAGAATATAAAAATATAAAATAAGGTTTTCATATATTTTGGGAGAATATGAATGATAGAGTATTACTACTCAGTTAAAATAAAAGTATTACTATTATTTGATTGCTGGTATTGAATTCCCATTGGAACTAAAGTAGCTTGCAAAGCAGTATTTAGATTATCATGAGTAAAACTTCCTGTAAACAGCCTATTAGAATTAATTGTATTGCTATCAAAATTAATAGGATAGTAGTTTGTTAATTCACTTAAAACGTCAATTAAAGGTTGATTAGTAAAAACAGAAACACCAGTTTTCCAATCAGGATCTGTATTGGTAAAGATAGTTTCTTTTATTTTTTTATGTGTAATACCGACTTGCATACCTTTTTCTAAAACATATTCTTTTTTTGTATTAGTTTTAAAGCTAACTTTTCCTTCAAAACATTTTAAATCAAAACTATTACGATCTTTAATATTAAACTGAGTTCCTAGGACAGAAACTAATCCTTTAGAAGTTTGTACAGAAAACCCGCCTCCTTTTGATATAGTAAAATAAGCCTCTCCTTTTAAAGAAATATTTTTATTATTATCCCAAAAAAAACGTTTATGAGATATACTAGAGTTTGCATTTAGGTTAATTATAGAACCATCTGCTAAGGTTACTGATTGTGTTTCACCTATTGCAGTAGTATATGTTTTAGAAGATGTTAAAAAGAACCCAATGCCTAAAATAAACATGGCAGCTATAGAAGCAGTATACCATAGTGTTCTAACTTTACTTTTCTGTTTGGTATATAATTGTTGTTTTATTTTTGTGAAAGCTGCTTTAGTATCTATTGTTGGAGCTTCTAATAACTGTGCTTCATTATTGATAATGACATATTGCTTATAAACCTTTGTTTTTTTAAAGGCCATAAGCTCATCTTTGCTTAGATCACCAGCTATCCATTTAGCTAAAAAAAAATCGTCTGTATCGTAATTATTCATCATGTTATTTAGCATCTATATAAATAAGACATTAAAAAGGTATAATACCCTATTTATATTTTAATATGCTTGCCTAAATTTTCTCGTAAAGCTTTTAATGCAAGACTCATCCTGCGTTCTATAGCTTTTACAGTTAAACCTGTTATTTCAGCAATTTCTTTATATGTCTTCTTTTCAATTCTACTTAATAAAAATACCTCACGCTCTTTTTCAGAAAGTTTATTAATTGCGTTTTTTAATTCAACCCTAAACTCCTCTATTTCGATTAAAAAATCGGGACTCTCATTATCAATACTCGGAGAGGTTTGTTTTTGATGTTTTAAAACTACTTTCTTGTGTGCTACAACATTTAAAAAAAAGTTGTTACAAGCAGTGTAAATATATGATTTGGCTTTTGAGAAGGTAACCGTGTCACATAACCTCCAGAGCTTTATAAATACATTTTGAACAATATCTTCTGCTTCTTGTAAATCACCACATTTATAATAAATATACCTTGTTACGGATTCATAGTGTTTATGAAACAGTTCATTGTAGTTTTTTTCTTCACATATAGAGGGTTCTGTTTTTTTCATCTTTTAGAGAGGACTAAAGTATTGCAAAAAAAGTATTCAAAAAAAAATAGGGTGATTTATTTTTTTACTGTCTTTAAAATAACAACCAAAAATTAGACAAATGAAAAAAGGGTTACTTTTTATAGTATTTGCATTATGTCAGATACTTATTTCGCAAGCACAAACATTTAATTATCAAGCAGCCGTTAGAGATAACGCGGGTGATTTAATTAACAATCAGGCAATGAGTGTTCAAGTTCGTCTTTTAGATGGTGGACCAGCTGGGACTGAAATTTATAATGAAATACACAATGTTACTTCAAATGCACACGGAATTATTGATTTACCAGTAGGAGGAGGTATTGTAAACGGAAATTTTACATCATTCCATTCTATAAGTTGGAACCAAGGGACTCAATGGATCGATATTTCTATTGATTTAGCAGGAGGAACTACCTATGTAAATATAGGAAGTTCACAGTTGAGGTATGTTCCTTATGCTATGTATTCTATTAATAGTGGTAATGCTGCAAATGCTAATCATGTTTTTGGAATAACAAATAATGTGGTTAGTAATGAAAGTGGTAATAATACACAAGACGATTTTGTTTTTGGATCTTCTCAATTAGATAATAACGGTTCTTTTAATCCTGCTTTCGGAAATCGTATGTTTTTTGATAAAAGTAAAGCAGCATTTAGAGCAGGATATTCACAACAAAGTGAATGGGATGAAGCTAATGTAGGTAATTATTCTGTTGGATTTGGAGAGGGCGGTACTGCAAGCGGAAATAACTCATTCTCTATGGGGCGTAATGCCAATGCGACAGCAGATTATACCTTTGCATTTGGATTGAACGCTGGAGGATTTGCTCAATATGGTATGGGATTAGGTCAAGGAGCTAGAGCTTTCGGTCAGCATGCAAAAGCAATGGGTACAAACCTAAACGCTAATTCGTTTGGAGAAATTCAGTTAGGACAATATAGTACTTATACTACTGGAGATGTAAATAATTTTGTCTCAACTGATAGGTTGTTTGTTATTGGTAACGGACAATATGATATCAATGCAGGTTTAAATAGTGATGCATTAGTAATGCTTAAAAATGGTAATACAACATTAAATGGACAGTTAACCATTGATGGTGATAATCAGGGTGCAGGAAAAAAATACACACTTCCAGCACAAGACGGAACTTCAAACCAAATGATGCAAACAGATGGTTCTGGATTTATATCATGGGTAACGCCAGCAGCAGATACAATTCCTAACGGAGGAAATACAGGAGATGTTTTAAGTACTGATGGTTTAGGAGTTTTATCTTGGATAAATAATGATGTATTACCAGTAGGAGGGAATACGAATGATGTATTACGTACTGATGGTTCAGGAAATTACTCTTGGGTAACCACAGATGATGCAGATGCAGATGCGACTAATGAGATTGAATTACCTACCGGAGGAACAGACGGACAAGTGTTAAAGACAGATGGCTCAGGAAATTATGCTTGGATAAATCAGCCTGAGCTTCCAACAACAGTATTTTCTACAGTAAATAATATCACGAGTAATGCTCCTGGTAATATTGCAGCAGATAACTTTGTATTTGGTAGTACGCAAATAGATAATATAGCAGGTGTAGATGATAATTCTAGAATGTTTTTTCATAAAACTGGTGGAGCCTTTAGGGCTGGAATAAATATAGATTCCTATAACGGATTTGATGTTGCTAATATAGGCTATGGATCTGTTGGGTTTGGTATTAATAATACAGCTTCTGGTTGGTATTCAGCAACTTTAGGAGGGATACTAAATAATTCTACAGGATTTTATTCAGTAACAGCAGGAAATTCGAATATTGCATCAGGATCAAGTTCAATAGCTTTTGGGCAATATAATAATGCTTCAGGTTTATACTCATCTACGATTGGTAATACCCTAACTTCAGAATCTGCAGGGCAAATTACATTAGGAACTTTAAATACAACTGTTGTAGGAAATGTAAATAGCTATGTTGCTACAGACCGACTATTGGTAATAGGTAATGGTACATCAGATATAAATGGGATAAATCGCTCAGATGCTTTAGTTGTATTGAAAAATGGTAATACAACAATAAATGGTCAGTTAACAATTGATGGGGATAATCAAGGTTCGGGAACTAGTTATACTTTGCCAGCCCAAGATGGTGCAGCTAATCAGGTAATGAGTACAGATGGTGCAGGAAATGTATCTTGGATAACTGCTTCAAGTGGAGGTAGTGTTGAAAACATTTCTACAGTAATATTTGAAACAAATTGGGAAAATTATAGTGTTGTTGGTGGTAATGACTTTGAAGATAGTCAATTTTATAAACACGATAATCAGGTGTTTATAGGAGGGTTAATTCATAAAACTTCTGGAGTAAATACAGGAGACATTATGTTTACGCTACCTATGGGGTATAGACCAGCTAAAAATAGAATATTTACAACTCAAGGAGAAAATGGACTGGTAAGAGTAGATGTTAACTCTAATGGAGAGGTTGTTATAAAAGCTACCTTTGATACAGTACTTGACTGGGTTTCTTTAGATGGTATTTTATTCAGAGTGAATTAATTACAAATAGATTTAGATTAGTTTTTTAATATTATAGTGATGAGTGTTTTTAAAACTCATCGCTTTTTTAACTAAAATTATGACTGTTGTTCATTTTATTGAAAAATAAATAGGGTCCCATTCCTTTTTCATGTCATATAGGTAAATAATAACCATCAAAAAAATGAAAAAAGTATTACTATTATTCAGTCTTGTTATAGGGTTTATATATGAGGCTAATTCTCAAACATTCAATTATCAATCTGCAATAAGAGATTTCAGTGGGAATTTAATAACCAATCAAGTTATTGGTGTTCAAATTAAATTGCTTCAAGGAAGCGCTAGTGGAACAGTCGTTTATACCGAAACACATAGTGTAACCAGTAATACTTACGGAATAATTAGTTTAGCTGTTGGAACAGGAACTACAACTGATAATTTTAATACAATAGATTGGAGTATACAAAATTTTTGGTTAGAAACTGCTGTAGATATAACAGGAGGAACAGCGTATAGTGTAGTAGGAAGTTCACAATTAAGGAGTGTTCCTTACGCAAATTATGCAGCTACAACTGGCGAAAAATCTTCTGGTTTAGAACAAGTTACAGAAGGAGGAAATACAGGATGGAGATTAATAGGAAGAGACCATGCAAATTATGGTGATATAGGGGAAAGTGCTGTTGATTTAAGTATATCATCAGGAGCAAGTACAACTTTAGGAGCAACTGGTACTTATGCAGTAGCTATGGGACAAAGAGCAACTGCCTCTTCTCAAAACTCTATTGCTATTGGTGATGCTGTAGAGGCATCTAACAATTATGCAGTTGCAATAGGGTATGGATCTACAGCATCTGGTTATAGGTCTTTTTCTGCTGGAGAAAATAATACAGCTTCTTCATCTAGTTCTACTGCTATAGGTAATGGCTCAACAGCAACTGGTTATTCATCTATGGCTATAGGTCGAGGTACAATAGCTTCAGGAAGTCATGCAACTTCTATGGGACGCTTTTCAGTAGCCTCTGGTACTAATGCTATTTCTATAGGTACCAATACTGCAGCAGAGTCAAATAACTCATTAGCAGTTGGAAGATATAATGTTGGAGGAGGAGATCCTATTAATTGGATAGCTACAGATGCGTTATTCGAAATAGGAAATGGAACAGATGCTGCTAATAAAACAAATGCAATGACCATATTAAAAAATGGTAATACAACATTAAATGGTTTATTAAGAATTGATTCTGATAATATTGGAGGTAATATTGGATATACATTTCCAGGTCAAGATGGAATAGCTAACCAAATAATGAGTACCGATGGGGTTGGGAATATATCATGGATAAACGCTCCTTCAGGAGCAGATAATTTAGGGAACCATCAAGCTACTCAGGCACTATATTTATCAGATAATAAACTATATTTTAGAAATAACGGAGATACAAATCATGGTATAGGTTGGTATGGGGTAGGATCTCAATTTGCTGGGATTAATATTGATGGACCAATAACTTATGGTTATTTAGGTGGGGCTTTAGGTTCTACAAATGGGGAACAAAAAATAGCTTTGCAATGGGATAATAACCAGAATGTTACAATAAGTAATGCATATTCGTTACCAACTGCAGATGGAATGGTAAATCAAGTAATGAGAACTAATGGCTCCGGAGCAGCATCATGGAGTACTATTAATGAATTACCATCTGGAGGTACAAACGGACAAGTATTAGGTGTTTCTGGTATTGGAGTACAGTGGTTAGATGTTGATGAAGCTATAGGTGCCGAGATAGCCAATATTAATAATACAAGTGTTACAACAAATGCTTTAACTGTAACTAATTTACCAAGTTTTGCAGCCGATTTAAGCGGAACTTTAACTTTAAGCGGAGCAGGGAACTTTTTTAAAGTACCTACTTGGAGAACCAATGATGCAACAGTAACCAATTTGCACGATAACGGGAATCATTTTGATGAAACTACAGGAGGATTTACTGCACCAGTAGACGGATTGTATTTTTTTTCTTCTCAAGTACGTTTTGATAATATAACTACAGGATATTTTAGATTATTATTAGGAGTGGAAGGAGCATTGTCTTTAGAAAATGGTTTACATGCTATTAAAAATGCTGATGCAAATTCAGTTTTCCATACTTTAAGTGTGAGTGGTGTATTAAAATTATCTGCTGGAGAGAAGGTGTTTGTAAACGTTACATCTAGTTTAGATACTAGTTGGAGTTTGCAATCAGAAAGTGGTTTTAGTGGTTATTTAATTAGTAGACTTTAATAAGTATTAGTTATGAGGGTTTTTAAAAACAAATTATATATCATAATATTATTATGGAGTTTTACGTTAGTATCTACAGCTCAAGTTTTTACCGAAAACTTTGAATCTGGAATACCTAATACATGGGCTGTTTTTGACATTGGGGTGGGTACCGGAATTAGTTGGGATTCTACTCTATGGGGAGGAACTAATACTGCAGCTTATATTATGTACGATTGCTCGGTAGTATCAGACTCAGAAGATTGGTTAGTAACCCCACAAATAACACCATTAGCTACCGATAATTTTTTACGTTTTTTTCAGACAGATCCAGATATAAGCGATTATGGATCTGTTATGACAATACGTGTGTCAACACAATCGCAAACGAATCCAGCAGATTTTACAACAATTTACACTCAAGGAGAATCAGTATTAACTCCTTCTTTAGTATCTCATCAAATAGATTTGAGTACTTATGCTAATCAGCCTATATACATAGCTTTTGTTATGACTCAAAATTGTGGTGATAGATGGGTAATAGACAATGTAGAAGTACGTTCAGAATGTAGTATAGATTTATCTGTGACAGCAGCTGGTAATATTTTAACAGCTAATCAAACTGGTGCTACTTATGAATGGATGGCTTGTGGAGGTATACCCATTACTGGAGAAACGAACCAATCAATTACGGTAACTGACCCTCTTCAATATTTTAGAGTAAATATTACTACCCCTGGTGGATGTTCTGAATTTTCTGGCTGTTATAGTGTTTATATACTAGGAGTAGAGGATAATAAATTTAAAGAAAAGCTAACACTTTACCCGAATCCTGTAAACCATTCATTTCAGGTTGAGAACTTAAGTCAACAAGTAGATCTAAGCATATATGATATTAGCGGGAAGAAACTTGTCAATCTTTTGAATTATGAAGGAAATATAGTTGATGTCTCAAATTTAAATGAAGGAATGTATATGGTTAAAGTAAGTAAAAGTGGAAAAGAACAAATATTAAAACTATTAAAAAATTAAGTATGATAAAATATTTACTAATTTTTATAATCGTAACGACTACTAGTTATGCTCAAACACCCGAAATGGTTGCTGATATTAATACAGTTACCTTAAGTTCAGATCCTCAAAATAGTATTGTTTTTAACGGCGAATTGTACTTCTCTGCTTCTGGAGACAATTTTGGTAGAGAACTTTGGAAGTTTGATGGAGTGAATATACCTAGTTTAGTACAAGATATTAGATCTGGATCTAACAGCTCTAATCCAGAAAAAATGATAGTATTTAACAACGAGTTATATTTTACGGCAGATGATGGTGTAAACGGAATTGAACTATGGAAATACAACGGGATCAATGCTACTATGGTAGCAGATATTAATCCAAATGATCAATCTTATGTAAAACATTTAATTATTTATAACGGGAAATTATGTTTTACTGCAAACGATGGAACACACGGAACCGAATTATGGGAATATGACGGAAGCAATCCACCAGTTTTATTCGATTTTTACCCAGGTAGTTATCAAACTTACGCTCAGGAATTAACGGTTTATAACGGAGACTTGTATTTCTCTGGTAACCACCCAACCCAAGGGAATGAATTATTAAAGTTTGATGGGACGAGCATAAGTCTGGTTCAAGATATTAATCCAGGAATAAATAACGGTGCACCTGCGCAGCTAACCGTTTACCAGAATGAATTGTATTTTAGAGCAGAAACTAGCACTTATGGAGGCGAACTATGGAAGTATGACGGAACCAATGCTAGTTTAGTACAAGACATTAATATAGGAACCAATGGATCTTATCCTAACCATTTAACGTTATTTAATAACGACTTGTATTTTATGGCCGATAATGGAACAAATGGTAACGAGTTAATGAAATATGACGGTATTAATGTTAGCTTGGTACAAGATATAGTTGCAGGGGCAACAGGATCTTATGCAGAAATAATTACAGCCGATACTAATAATCTATATCTAACGTATTATGATACTGCCATAGACAAAGAATTATGGACTTTTGACGGTATAAATTTAACAACTCATGATATTAGAGCTGGAGTTTCAGGTTCTTATCCAGAGAATTTTTATAGTATTAATAACGAATTATATTTTTCTGCAAATGATGGTGTTCATGGTACTGAATTATGGAAATTTGATGGAACCACAGTACAGTTAATTCAAGATATGAGAATAGGGGATAGTTCTTCTAACCCTAGAAATTTAATCGAATTTAATGGTAAAATTTATTTATCGGCTAGAGATTTTATTCATGGAACAGAACTATGGAAATATAGCGGAACCACTGCAAGTATGATTTATGACATAAAACGAAATACCTCAGGAGCAAACCCTAGAAATTTAAAACAGTTTAATGGAGAACTGTACTTTTCTGCTAATGATGATATTAACGGAAACGAGTTATGGAAGTATGACGGAACAAATACCACAATGGTAACCGATATTTATGCAGGAGATAATAGTGGAAGCCCTAGATATTTTACAGAATTTAATGGCGAACTGTACTTTTCTGCAACTACAGAAGCTTTGGGTAGTGAGTTATGGAAAATAGATACTTCAGATCAGCTCACTTTAGTTCAGGATATTAATACTACGCCAAATCACGGTTCTAATCCGCAAGGTTTAATTGTTTTTAATAATAAACTTATTTTTTCTGCAGATGATGGGATTAACGGAATAGAGTTATGGGAGTACAACGGTGCTACAGTATCATTATTGGCAAATATTAATGCTTCAACGGGTTCTTACCCATCTAATATGCATGTTTTTAATAACGAATTACTGTTTACGGCTAACGATGGTGTTCATGGTACAGAATTATGGAAATATGATGGGGTTAATCCGTCAACAATGATTTTAGATATTAATCCGGGTAGCGCTTCTAATTATATATATAGATTAGTTGAATTTAATAACGAATTATATTTTTCGGCCAATAATGGGGTTAACGGATCTGAACTTTGGAAATATGATGGCACTACTGTTAGTATGGCTCAAGATATAAATAGTGGAGCAAATTCATCTACCCCTGGTTCTTTAACTGTATTTAATAACAAACTATATTTTTCTGCTGAAGATGCGAGTAACGGAGATGAATTATGGTCTTATGATGGTACAACATTTGGTTTAGTACAAGATATTAATGTAGGAACAAACGGAAGTTCTCCATATCAATTAACCGTTTTAAATAATGAGTTATTATTTAGAGCTTATGACGGAGTTCATGGTACAGAATTATGGAGTTATGATGGCACCACTGCAAGTATGGTAAAAGATATTAGACCAGGTTCACAATCGTCTAGTGTATATGAGTTTACAGTAATTGGTTCAAGCATGTATTTTAGAGCTACAGATGGCGTAACAGGAGATAATTTATGGCGTTATGACAGTACCAATGCTATTAATTTGTTAGATATATATCCAGGTTCAAACTCGGCAAATATCAATAACCTAACGGTTGTTGGAGACGAATTGTTTTTTACAGCAAATGATGGTGTTCATGGTACAGAATTATGGAAAGTTGAAGAGCCTTCATTAGATGTAGGAGATTTTAACCAAGAAACTTTAAAGCAAAATATTTATTTGTTCCCCAATCCTTCAGGTAATTCATTTAAAGTAATCAATAGTAACACTAAAAACATAGAGTTAAAACTATTTACGTTAAGCGGTAAGCAGTTAATGATTATAGAAAGTTATAGAGGAGAAACAGTAAATATAGACCACTTAACTGCTGGATTGTATCTGGTTCAAATTAGTTCTGTTACAAAACATAAAACCATAAAATTGGTGAAACGATAATAAAGTAATAATTATTTTAATTTTTAATAGGGTATAGACTTTTTTCTCTGTCTTATCTATAGAAACTAACAACAATTATAAATGAAAAAATTTTTATTTGCATTTTTTTTAACGGGAATTATAGGGTATTCTCAAAGCATTGAACGACAGGTAATAGGTACCTCAGGAACTACTTTAACCGATGGAACTACGTTAAGTTTAGATTTTACAGTAGGAGAGTTAGTAGTTACAACTATTACTGATGATACTACTACTTTAACACAAGGTTTTCATCAAGGAGAAATTCAACTGGCTATTAATTTAAGCGCTGTAGTGTATTTGCAAGGAGCTGCTATCAATCCAAATTCAGGTGAAGAAACTTTAATGAGAGATGATTTACGTATAGCTGATTATATACCAACAACATCACCGTATTCAGGTGGAGCTGCTTGTAATTCAGATGTGTTTACAGTTACAGGTGCTAATGCTATTGTAGATTGGGTATTTGTAGAGTTAAGAGATGAAAACACTAATACAACTGTATTACATAGTCAGTCAGCTTTATTGCAACGTGATGGTGATATAGTTGCTATAGATGGAATCTCTCCTTTAAGTTTTACAGCAGCTGTGGGTAATTACTATGTAGCAATAAAACATAGTAATCATTTAGGTATTATGAGTTCTAATGCTATAGCAATATCTGATACAGCATCAACTTTAAATTTTACAGATTCTGTAAATCAAATTACTTACGGAACCAATGCACAGTCTATTTTTGGAATGCCTTCAGGTAAAGTAGGAATGTGGGCAGGAAATGTAGACGGGAATACTCAAATTAGGTATCAAGGTTCAGGAAATGATACCAATGCTATTAAAGATAAGATATTAGCTGATATTGGAAATACATCAAATAGTAATTTATACCCCTTTACGAACTATAATACAGCTGATGTTAATTTAGATGGAGTGATCCGTTATCAAGGGTCTGGCAATGATGCTAATACACTTAAAGATATAATTTTAGTACACCCAAATAATCAAATATTACCATCAAATTTATTTATTATTCTAGAACAATTACCAGAAAACTAAAACCAAATACTTAATTAAAAATATATAAGATGAAAAAAACTTACATTACAATATTTCTTTTACTGCTTACTTTGAGCCTTAGTGCACAAAACATGAATTATAGTTTGAGTTATATAGGTACAAATTCTGCCACAGGAAATCCAGAGATAGCATTAATAGCAACACCAGATTTTACAGAAACAAACGGAAACTCAGCTGATATGGGAGCAGTTGTTTCTATTTCAGGAGGAGGATATTTATTACCTACTAATACAGGTTTTGTAAATGATTGTGTATTTACACCACCAGCCACTAATATTTGCGATTATTCTATTCCAAAAACGGAATGGGATGCTACTTATTTAACCGGACCATCTTCAGCAAGTGGTGGACGATATGTCTATCAGTTATTGCGAACACCTGGAGTTACCAATGTATTTTTTGATGCTGTAAGCGGGACACCAATGATAATGGCAGTTTTTCAAATAGCTGGCAACCCAAGTACTGGGGATATCGTTTTGGTGGAAAATACCGACCCATTAATTAGTAGCGAATCAAATGAAGATTACTTAAATATTAATTACATAACTGCAACTGGGGGAAGTACAGCAGACGTATATGGAGGTGTTGATATAACTCCTATATCATTTTCAGTATTAAGCACTCAAGATGTAAAGTTAGAAGGGGTAGAAATTTTTCCTAATCCAACTAGAGCTGCAATTACTATAAATGGAGCAAAAGATATTGATTATGTAGAAATTGTGTCTATTACTGGAGAACGTGTTCAGTATATTCAAAATGCTTCAGAGAATATTGATATGAGTAATTTACAGGCTGGTGTATATTTTATAAAAATAACGACAATTAATGGATTTGTTACTAAAAAAATTGTAAAGAAGTAAATCAATTGTTATTAATGAGATGTTTTTGTTAAATTATTGAAAATAAATTATATAACAAATGGATTATATAATTATTAAACACCCAAAAAAGATATTATGAAGAATGTAATAATGATTACACTGTTTTTATTAGCAAGTCAATTGACAAAAGCACAAAATTGGATAACTGATGTCAATGAAGCTAAAAAAATAGCGACAGAAAATAACAAGCCAATTGTATTAGTGTTTTCTGGATCTGATTGGTGTGCGCCATGTATGAAGTTAGAAAAACAAGTTTTTAGTACTGAGGAGTTTAAAAATTATGCTTCAGAAAATTATATTCTTTTAAAAGCGGATTTTCCACAGCGTAAAAAAAATAGACTTTCAGAAGAACAACAAGGACGTAATAACTTATTAGCTGAGAAATATAATAAGAATGGCTATTTTCCATTAGTAGTAGTACTAAATAAGAAAGGTGAGTTATTAGGTAATTTAGGGTATAAAAATATTGGGGCTAAGGAATATATTGAAAGTATTAATGTTCAAATAAAATAGATGAAAAAAATAGTTACATATAGTTTACTCTTATTTTGCTTAGCTTGTTTTTCTCAACAACAGTTTAGTAAAGAAATTTTGTTAATGGGTTGTGATTTTAAAATTACAGTTGTAGCGACTAATGAAATTGAAAGTGAAAAATATATTAATAATGCTATACATGAAATAAAACGAATAGAAGCTTTGATATCTTCTTGGAATAAAAATTCACAGACGACTTTTATCAATACAAATGCAGGTATAAAACCAGTTAAAGTTGATAATGAATTAATAGAGTTAATAGAGCGTTCTATTGCGATATCTAAATTTACGGATGGAGCATTTGATATTTCATTTGCATCTATGGATAAAATTTGGAGGTTTGATGGAAGTGTAACGAAAATGCCTTCTCCAGAAAAAATTAAAGCTTCAGTGAAAAATGTTAGTTTTGAAAATGTTATAATTGATAAACAAAAAAATACTATCCTCCTTAGAAACAAAGGAATGAAAATAGGTTTTGGAGGAATTGGGAAAGGATATGCTGCTGATAAGGCTAAAGATTTATTGGTTAGTATGGGAGTTTCTTCTGGTATTATAAATGCATCTGGTGATTTAACTACTTGGGGGAAACAACCTAATAGTAAACCTTGGCTGGTTGGGGTTAAAAATCCATTAAATAAAGAAAAAATGTTTTCATGGTTTCCAATTGAAAATAGGGCAGTAGTTACTTCTGGTAACTATGAAAAGTATATCATGATTAATGACAAAAGGTATAGTCATATAATTAATCCAAAAACTGGTTTTCCGTCACAAGGAATTATGAGTGTTTCTGTATTTGCTCCAAGAGCAGAATTAGCAGATGCTTTGGCAACATCAATTTTTGTAATGGGAACTGAAAAAGGAATACATTTTGTAAATCAAATAGCAACTGTAGATTGTATTATTGTTACTGATAGCGGTAAAATACACTACTCAAATAACATAAAAAATGAAGTTAAATAAAATGAAATTAGGATTTTTACTAGCAATATCTTTTGCTTTTACTTTTAGCTCATGTGTGACTGTTAAGGAATATGAAAAAGTATATGTGAATGATGTTGATATGAAATTAACAGCGAACAAAATTAATAAATTCGAAACTAGTTTTCAAGTATACCGTGAAGCAGCATCAGGTGCAAATGGAGGTAAAGCTGGTGGCGGGTGTGGCTGTAATTAAAACGATCAGTAATCGCAAATAAATTGCTCCGATATAAGTATACGGGGAATGTTAAAACTTTTGTTTTTTCATTAGAGTAAAGCTTCAGTTATCCCCACAGGTGGGTTTAAAAGTTAATATCCTTAAGGGAACCATATAGAAAACTTATGAATAAATTAATTATCATAATACTATTTTTCACATCGTTATTATGTGCACAAGAAAAAAAAACGGATACTGTTTTTAAGAAAAGGGTATTAGAGAAAACCGAAGTAGATTTTTTAATGAGTTATTATACTCAAGATGGAGATCATGCAGCAGTTACTGGAGGTATTGGTACAGAAAAACTAACAGATATAACACCAACATTTATTGTAGCAGTACCTTTAAATGATGACGATGTGTTAACAGCTGAGGTTGGTATATCAGCATATACATCTGCTTCTTCTAGTAATATTAATCCTTTTGATGGTAATGAATCAGCAAGTCCTTGGGTGGAATCATCTGGAGCTTCTGCTGCTGATACATGGGTAAATGGTAGTTTTGACTATAGCCATTCATCTGAGAATAGAAATACAGTGTGGGGAGCAAACCTAAGTGTTGCCTCAGAGTATGATTATTTTTCAGTTGGTTTTGGCGGGCATTTAGCAAAATTATTTAATCAGAAAAACACAGAGGTTTCTTTGAAAGCTAATGTATATATTGATACTTGGAACCCTCAATATCCAGCAGAGTTTAGAACTGGGTTTATACCAAATGCAGGATATACTACAAAGTATACTGAATTTGATAAATTAGGAAGAAATACCTATTCATTATCCGCATCGGTTTCTCAAATTCTAACAAAAAAACTACAAGCTTCATTGTTTTTGGATGTTGTACATCAAAATGGATTATTATCAGCACCACATCAGCGTGTTTATTTTTCAGACAAAACAGATTTTTTTATTGACGACTTTCATCTTGCTGATGATGTAGAACGTTTGCCAGATACTCGTTTTAAGCTACCTATTGGTATGCGTTTAAATTATTTTATAAATGAATATTTAACTTTCAGGTCATATTATAGATTGTATACTGATAATTGGGGGATAACAGCACATACTGCTGAAATTGAATTACCAGTAAAAATTACCAGATCTTTTGCAGTTATTCCTACATACAGGTATTATACACAAACAGAAGCAGATTATTTTTCGAAATATAATACACATTTATCAACTCAAGAATTTTATACTTCTGATTACGATTTATCAAAGTTTAATAGTAATCAATATGGTATTGGATTTCGGTATACAGATGTTTTTACCAAGTTAAAAATATTCAAGTTAGGACTAAAAAGTATTGATCTAAAATATAGTAGTTATAATAGATCTGATGGGTTAAAAGCCAGTATTATATCTGGAGGAGTTAAGTTTATTTTAGATTAATAGAGAAGGCAGTAATGTAAGTTTATCCTTTTTTTAGACTATATAATTGTAACCAAAATTAATTATTATGAATAGGAAAGTATTTCTTAAAAGACTAGTGGCATACTAGTTAGTTTGCCGATGTTGTCAGTTATCGGATGTGGTTCAGATGATGAAGCAACCCCTACAGGGAATTGTGATAATGGTGCTACTGGAACGATAGCTAATAATCATGGACATAATTTAGCTGTGACTGCAGCTGATGTATAAGTAGGTGTTGAGAGAACATATAGGGTACAAGGTACTTCAGGTCATGATCATAGTATAACATTATCAGAAGCAAATTTTACTACTTTAGCAGATGGTCAAGGGTTGGATATTGTTTCTTCAGCAGGAGGGGGGCATACTCATATTGTTACCGTTTTTTGTGTTTAGTTTGTATTGCATGAATATTACATTTGTGTCCTGTTCTTAAATTGTTATTTCCTAAATTCATATCGATTAACTTTAAGTTAACGATAAGTTGCTGCTTTCATAATATAGGAATTGATTGAGAATGTTTTTTTATAAATAGTTTTGTGGTATATAATTTATAAAACATTTTATGAAAAACATTTTGATAGTAACAGATTTTTCTGAATACTCAAATAAGGCACTTATAAATGTCTCAAAAATTGCAGCAGCTTTTCAAAGTAAAATTATTATATTTCATAAGTATGAAATAAGTGATGGGTATTCTACTAAAACAGAATCGTTGAATGAATTACCGACGGATATTTTTTATGGGAAATTAGCTTATAAAAAGATAGAAGAGCAGGTTGATAATTGTAATTTAGACATTGACTCAGTTGAAATTATTATTTCCCATGATAAATACAAAAAAGAAATTAAACGTATTATTAAAAATTTTAGTGTCGATTTGATTGTTTTTGGATATAAAATAGATGAAAATTATTTTACAAAATTTAAACTTAGTAAACCAATTAGGAAGATAATTAAATATGTAAATATCCCAATAATGTTAGTTTCAGAAATTAGTAATAATTTTTCATTAGATAGACTGGTTTACTTGTCAAATACAAATGATGAAGATTTTTATAACTTTAGTAAACTATTACTTTTTTCAAATAAAATAGGTAGTAATCTTAATTTTATTAAAATAGATAATTCATTAATAAGAGTAAAAGATGAAAATAGAGTAGATTTAATGGAGTCTTTGTGTGATGTCAATAATTTAAAATTAAACACAAACGTGATATCCGAATCTAAAGCAGTAACTTATGGAGTGTCAAATAAGTGCCTTAATGATTTAATAAAACTTGAAGAAGGTACTTTAGATAATTTAATTGTTTTCTAAGAGAACAATGATAAGCAAAGTAAAGTGTCATTTTTTTATAAAATAAAATTATGGCATTTTTATATTGCTTTTAACTAATATAATTCCATATATTTTTATGTTTTCCAATTTGTTGATAGGTAAATTTTAGTATGCTGTTTTCTTCTTTAGAAAGAGTAGGATCATCTTTTAAGATAACCATAGCATAATTTCTAGCTAATTGTAATATATCATTGTCCTTTATGATATCGGCGATTTTCAAATTTAAAACACCACTTTGTTGGGTGCCCATTAAATCACCAGGTCCGCGTAACTTTAAGTCAACTTCTGCTAATTCAAAACCATCATTAGTACGTACCATTGTCTCTAATCGAGTTTTAGCTTCTGTACTTAGTTTATAACTAGTCATTAAAATACAAAAACTTTGTTCAGCACCTCTACCAACTCGTCCTCTTAATTGGTGTAACTGTGATAACCCAAAACGTTCACTACTTTCAATAATCATTACACTTGCATTTGGTACATTAACTCCAACTTCAATAACAGTTGTAGCCACCATTATTTGTGTTTCACCTTTAATAAAACGTTGCATTTCAAACTCTTTATCAGCAGGTTTCATTTTTCCATGAACGATCGAAATCTGATAATCAGGTTTAGGAAAATCACGAGAAATACTTTCAAAACCATCCATTAAATCTTTATAATCTAACTGCTCAGATTCTTGTATTAGTGGATATACAATATAAACTTGTCTTCCTTTTTTTATTTCATCTCGCATAAAAGCAAAAACTTTCAAACGATTGCTATCATATCTATGTACTGTTTTTATTGCTTTTCTACCAGGTGGTAACTCATCGATTACCGAAATATCCAAATCGCCATATAGACTCATTGCAAGAGTTCGGGGTATAGGAGTAGCAGTCATTACTAATATATGTGGGGGAAAGGAGTTTTTCTTCCATAATTTAGCACGTTGCGCAACACCAAAACGATGTTGTTCATCAATAATTGCTAATCCTAAGTTTTTAAATTTTACTTTATCTTCTAAAATAGCATGAGTTCCAATAAGTAAATGTAAAGTTCCTTCCTCAAGTTCTTGATGAATTATTTTTCGTTGCTTAGTTTTTGTTGAGCCAGTTAATAACCTTACATTAACGTTTAAATCTTTTACTAATTCAACTATTCCATGATAATGTTGTGTAGCAAGTATTTCAGTTGGCGCCATTAATGTAGCTTGAAAATCATTATCTACAGCTAGTAATATGGACATTAATGCTACAATAGTTTTTCCTGAACCAACATCACCTTGTAATAATCGGTTCATTTGAGCATTACTACCTAAATCATTTCTAATTTCTTTGATTACACGTTTCTGGGCTCCAGTAAGTTCAAACGGTAAATGATTTCTGTAAAATTCAGTAAATAATTCTCCTACTTGATCAAATGGAAATCCTTTAATTTTATGCTTTCTACTTATGTTTTTTAATATGAGTTGTAACTGAATAAAAAATAATTCTTCAAATTTTAATCTGAATTGTGCTTTTGCAAGAAGTTCTGCATTTTTTGGAAAATGAATATTGAACACAGCTTCAGCTTTGGAAATTAATTTTAATTCATTTAAAAGTAATGGAGATAAAGTTTCTTGAAATCTCCCTCCAGTTTCTTGAAATAAAGTTTGTAATAACTTTATCATGACTTTATTACTAATTCCTTTATTGGAAAGTTTTTCAGTAGAAGGATATATTGCTTGCATTGCAGAGCGAATACTGGCTTTATGTTCTGTAAGAAGTTCTAATTCTGGGTGTGGCATTGAAAAGCCATTAAACCAATTGCATTTTCCAAATATTACATATGGTACATTTAGTTTTATACTGTCTTTAATCCATTTTTGGCCTCTAAACCAAACGAGTTCAAGTGTTCCCGTTTCATCTTGAAAAGTAGCCACTAAACGTTTTCCACGTTTTTGCTCAACCATTTTTAAGTTGATGATTTTACCTACTAATTGTACTTCTGCAGCATTTCGCTGTAACTGGTTAATTTTATAATACTTTGTTTTATCTAAGTATCTATTCGGAAATAAATTAATTAAATCTTGGTATGTAAAAATGCCCAATTCCTTTTTAAGTAAATCGGCACGATTAGGTCCTACACCTTTTAAATAGTCTATGGGAGTTTGTAGTGTATTCAAATTTCTACACGGTTTATAAAATCAAATATATACAGAATTTTAGTAAATAAAAAGAATTTTAGACAGATGTTATTTGTCCCGATTTTAATACCGTTTATCCCATATTTTTTAACTTGAAATTTATTTATTGTATAATTGTTTTATTGATTTTAACCCAATTTAATAATAAACTATCATGAAAAAAAAGAACTTTATAAAGGCAGCTACTTTCTGTCTTTTTGCATTTCTAATTGTTTTAAATTCTTGTAAGGATGATGAGGAAACACTACCAGCTACTCCGAGTTTTGTATCCACCAGTAATGGTATTGTTATAAATGAATTACTTTTTAATTCAACAATTAATGGTAATGTGTCTACAAGTAAGGATATTACAATAGAATCTGCAAACTTATTAAATTCAGTTGAGGTAAATGTTACTGAACATTTTGAAGTTTCAAAAAATAATACTGATTTCAGTGATTCACTTACTTTAACTATAGAAGAATTAAGTGTAAGTAATTTTTTGATATATGTAAGGTTTGCTCCAGAAATGTCTACTATTGGAGAAATCACAGGAGATTTATTATTTACATCGAATGATTTTACAGATGTAACAATTTCATTAAAAGGAAACTCTCTTGATACTCCTAGGGAAATAGAAACTATTGGTACTATAGCTAATTTTGGTGAAGTAACGATATCTACAACTAGTACGGAACAAGTGATTCAAGTAAAAGGATTAGATTTAGAAAATGATGTAACTGCTACAATAACTGGTTTATTTGAAATATCTAAAGATAATATTACTTATTCTGATTCGGTAAATTATACTTTTGGAACTATTAATACTACAGCTGAAAATCTACATATTCGTTTTATTCCTGGTGCTTCGGATTATGGTGTTAAAAATGGGGTATTAACTCTTTCAGCAACAGGAGTTGATGATGTAGTGATTAATGTTTCAGGAATTGGAATAGGTATAGCACACAATTACCAAGCTTTCAATCAAGAAGCATTAGCTTTTGGTGGAGGTTATAGTCAATCTGCTACACAAACATTTACATTACACTCAGATTTATCTAATATCGCTCAAATAAAAATGTTTGTACAAATAGACTGTCCAGGTACTGGTTGTGATGACTGGGATAGGTTTGCTAATGTTAAAATAAAGGATGTAAGTTCGGGAGATTGGTATGAATTAGGACGTTATATAACGCCTTATTGGACAGGTACCCAGCAATTAGATAGAGGATTGGAATTTGATGTTACTGATTTTAAATCATTATTGACAGGTTCAGTGGAGTTGAAAATTTATATCGAAAACTGGACTGCTAAAGCAGATTTGATAACGGTAGATTTTGATTTTATTGAAGGTACACCAGATTATCCTTATTATTCAGTAGCAGGTGTATTACAGTATAATAACAATTCAATTGATGGAGTTCCTTATGGAGTTGCTCATAGTTTTGATTTAGATAAGTCAATAACCATTCCTGCTAATTCAGAAAGTACACATTTGCGTACTACTATATCTGGTTGGGGACATGCAACTGGAAGCCCAGGGACTAATTGTGCAGAATGGTGTTTTAAAACGCATGATGTAAAAATTAATGGAGCCAATACATTCCAACATTATTTGGGACCTTTAGGTTGTTCATCAAATCCAATAAGTAATCAATCTCCAGGTAACTGGACTCCAAATAGAGCTGGTTGGTGTCCTGGAATGGCAGTTCCTGATAGGATAGATATGTTATCATCATCAATGGCAGGAAACACTTTTACTTTTGAATATGATTATGAAGACTGGACTAACAATATGGGGAATGGTAATGCGTTTTATGCAACTTCTACATATGTAGTTGTAAAAAGTAATACACCTATTACAAAGCCAGTAGTTAATTAATAATACATAATAAATATAATGAGCGCAATACTTTTTAGTGTTGTGCTTTTTTTTTGGAGTAGATTTTGATAGATTTATCTCATGAGAATAATTTTGTCACTTTTTTTACTTTTTATAGTTAACTATTCTATAGCACAACAAACTCAATATGTTGATTTTTTAGCTTGTAAAGCTGAAATATCTCCTTTCCCAATTAAAAAAGTGGTGAGAGGTAGAGTGAGGTATACGTTTAAAATAAAGAAAGCAGTAGACTCAATATATATTGATGCAAAAAACATGGAATTTACCAATATACATTTAAAGAATAGAAAAGGTTCAAATAAGGTAACTAATAATAAATTATGGTTATTTAATAATTTTAAAAAGGATAAAGAATACTCGGTTTCATTTAATTATGAAGCACATCCAAAAAAAGCCATGTATTTTATTGATTGGGAGCACCAAAAACACTTAGAATCTAACTCTCAAATTTGGACCCAAGGTCAGGGAAAAGACAACTCTAATTGGATTCCTAGTTTTGATGATATGAATGAGAAGGTAACTTTTGATTTATCTATTTCTTTTGATAAAGACTATGAAGTTATTACTAATGGAAAATTAGTTTCTAAAAAAAAGCAAAATGATTCTATTGTTACTTGGAAGTACAATATGGAACAACCTATGAGTAGTTATTTGTTGGCTGTAGTAATTGGAAACTATAAAAAGAAAAAGGAAGTGTCTAAAACAGGTATTCCTTTAGAAATGTATTATTACCCAAAAGACACTGCTAAAGTTGAATCAACGTATCGATATTCTAAACAAATGTTTGATTTTTTAGAAGAAGAAATAGGAGTTCCATATCCTTGGCAAAATTATAAGCAAATACCAGTAAAAGATTTTTTATACGCTGGTATGGAAAATACCAATACAACTATATTTTCAGACGCTTTTGTAATTGATCGTATTTCTTTTGTAGATAAAAATTATGTAAATGTTAATGCACATGAATTAGCACATCAATGGTTTGGTAATTTGGTAACAGAAACCCATGGAACTCACCATTGGTTGCAGGAAGGATTTGCTACTTATTATGCATTACTTGCAGAGAAAGAAGTTTTTGGAGAGGATTATTATTACTATAAACTATACAATACTTCACAGCAGTTAATTGAGGCTCAAAAAACGGATACTATTCCGTTAATGAACTCAAAAGCTAGTAGTTTAACTTTTTATCAAAAAGGAGCATGGGCTTTACATAGTTTACGTGAACGAGTAGGGGATAGTGTTTTTAAAGTTTCCGTCAAGAAATATTTATTAAAACATCAATTTAAAAATGTAGAAACTAATGACTTTATAAGTATTGTTGAAAGAGAAAGCAAACAAGATTTAAGTGAGTTTGTTGATATATGGTTATTGTCAAATAAGTTTAAGACTAATTATGCAAATATCATTTTTGAGAAGATAAATAAGAATTCTGTTTTTTATGAACTGATAAGAGAAAGTACAATAGATTCGTTACCTGTTTCTAATTGGTCTGTTAAGGATAAAAATGTAAAAATCCGCCAAATTTTAGCTAAAAAAACTCAAAAAATACCATTAGTATATAAATCAGAATATGAAAGTTTATTAAATGATGAGTCCTATAATACAATAGAAACAGCCTTGTTAAACTTGTGGCTAAACTTTCCAGAAAATAGAAAACAATATTTAGATAAAACTGAAACTATTATTGGTTTTAACGATAAAAATATTAGAACATTGTGGTTAGCTTTGGCATTAAATACAAAAGGTTTTGAAAAGGCGAAGTATAAAGGTTTTTATGATGAATTAGTAGGGTATACAAATCCAGTATTTCACTTTGAAGTACGTAAAAATGCTTTCCAATACTTAAATCAATTACAATTAGTAAATTCTACCGTTTTACAGAATTTGCAACAGGCTACAAAACACCATAATTGGCGTTTCAGATCTTATTGTAAAAAACTATTTAAATATTTAAGTAAAGAAGGGTAATTCAGTTAGGGATTATTTGTTCTCTAAAATAATATAATTTATCTTTAAATAACTAAAAATAATACATGAAGGCATTAGTAATATCAGGCGGTGGAAGTAAAGGAGCATTTGCAGGAGGAGTAGCAGAATATCTTATTAATGAGAAAAATCGTGAATATGATCTGTATTTGGGGTCTTCAACGGGGAGTTTGTTAATCCCAAATTTAGCATTGTCTAATATTGAAAAAATGCATGATATTTATACTAATGTAAATCAGCATAGTATTTTTAGTTTATCTCCTTTTAGAGTACGTTATAAAAAAGGAGAAGAATTTATTCAAATTCACCACTTGAATGTGTTGTTACAATTAATAAAAGGGAAAAGAACTTTTGGAGAAAGTAGAAGATTAAAAGGGTTGATTAAAAAGAGTTTTTCTATTTCAGAATTCAATGAATTAAAAAACTCTGATAAAGATGTTATTGTTACGGTTACTAATTTAACCTTAAATAAGGTAGAGTATAAATCAATTAAGGGTTTTAGTTATGAGGAATTCTGTGAATGGATTTGGATTTCCTGTAATTATGTGCCTTTCATGAGTTTAGTGAAAAAAGATGATTTTGAATATGCCGATGGTGGGTTTTCTTGTGTTGTTCCTATACGTGAGGCAATTTTACGAGGCGCAACAGAAATTGATGCAATAATTTTAGATACGGAAACTTTTACTTATAGAAAATCAATTGGTAAAAATCCATTCTCTTTAATGGTTGATTTGTTTGATGGAATATTGGATCAAGTAGAAAAAAAAGATATTGCTTTAGGGAAGCTAAGTGCAAAGCATAATGGTGTTACTCTAAATTTATACCATACGCCAACAAAACTTACAGATAATTCGTTGATATTTAATAAACAACAAATGACTCAATGGTGGAGTCAAGGCTATGAGTACGCTAAATATAAATTAGAGAACGATAGTGAGCTAGATTATGAATCTGTTATTAATTCATAACCTCCCTTTGGAAACGGTTTGTTTTAAGTAAACTAGTGCTATTTTGTAGTTTAAAAACTTATTGCCTTAAAGATTGTTGTATAGTAAAGTTATTAATTAGAAATAGTTCGTTGGTCTTAAAAATGAAAACTTAATTTCTCCTAATAAAAATATATATCAAACTGAACTTGTCGAAGTCTTATGAAAATTAACTTTTTATGGATTTCGATAAGTTCAATCTGAGAATAAATTAGATTTTTTTTTAAGTTTTCGGATGTCAGTGATAGACTGTATGAACTTAAAAAAAATATACAATATGTGAATTTAACAAGGTGTTTTTGAAGTTAAATCTACTGGTGGGGATTAAAATAATTCACTTACTTCATTTTTAATAAATGCCATTCCTGTTTCTGAAGGGGAAGCTTTCTCTAGTAAACTTGTCAATATTAATTCACGTAATTTATCAGCATCAGCTACATCCGCACTGTTAGCTGTACTTCTGATAATTTGAATAGTAGTGCTTTTAGCAGTTTTAATAACATTCCAGCATTCATCACTTATATAAATCTGTTGAGCTAAATTATGTTCAAATTCTTGTTCAATACTAGCAGTAAGTAATTGTTGGTAATTTAATTTATCATTACTTAAAGGACTTACTCTCAATAATAAATTAGAAGGGTTTACTCGCTCTAAAAATAAAGCCATGCGTTCATACGCTTGTAAACGTAATGGTAAAGCTGTTTTTTGAGCTTCTTTTTGCACTAAATACCTGCGTCTACCTTCTTCATTTTTAGTATGTCGTTTAAAAAAAAGATATGCAACACCTCCAGTAATTATTGCAGGGAAAAGAAATAATATAAACTCAACTAGTTTTTGATAATCCATCATTTGAAATAATTTTTGTTAAAAATACTATGTTTTTTAAGCTTATGCAAACTTCTATTGTTATGGAATGAGAAAGAGGTTTGCTTTGATGAAATAAGTGGTTAATTAAATGGCATGTTAAACTTTATAAGAACATAAATAATTTTGAATATAATGTCTCTTTTATTATAACTAACGATAATGAATTACAACTTTATGAAAACTACATTAAAAACTCTAGTATCTATTTTTTTGATAACTATAACTTTTAGTTGCGATAATGATGATCCAAGTAATCCTGCACCCAATACTAATCAGTGTAATTATCAGGGATTGAGTTATTTTTTACCACCTAACACACATATTTTTATACCAGAATCAGATTTAACATTGGAATATATAACAGCTGGTTCAAATGGACCTGAAGTAGAAGTTTATGAAACGAATGATCCTGGTCATTTTAATTTTACAACAATAGCATTAACAGTAAACGCAACAGATTCAGGGACGGTAAATTATAATGGTACTACATATACAAATTCAGCAATTACTTGCCAACGAGGAGTCACAGGTACTACTGGGGCAAGTGTTGGGGATGAATTTAGATGGGATATTGTAAATGGTACTGTAGAGTTTGAAATATGTATGGTAGTAACCTCTGTTACTTATGGGTATGTAGACAGTGATGGTGATGGTTGTGGATCCCAAACCATTTCATATACTTTTGGGGTGTTAAATAATGTAGATTCTGATGATAGTAATCCAAATGCATGTTAATTAATTCGTAATTATGAAAATACTTTTTAGAACAATAATATTTTTGAGTGCCATTACTACGTTAACAAGTTGCGATAATAATGATGATGCACAAACTACTCCAGGAGCGCCTACAGATGGAGTTACACATAATAACACATTCTATGCCACTGAAAACACATATGTAAGCATAGATCAGCAAGATGCAAATAACGATGGATATCCTGATTATTATAATTTCTTTTTCTCAAATGGGAGAATAACAGATACTTATGGTGATACAGGAATAGGATGGGCTTATGCATATTCAGATAATACTACACAATTAGTAAAACTAAAGATTTTAGCAGCAAGTAATGCTAGTTTAACAACAGGAACAATAACAGCAGGAACTACATATATAGCTTCAAGTACGTTAACAGGAGGTTTTAATGCAGGTTTTAGTAAGGACTCTTTTATAAGTTATAATTTACAAACAGGTAGCACTAATTTTGGTACTGAAAACGGTTTTGATTTTTATCATATTCCGGAAGGAACTGGAGCTTGGAATTATCCAGGAACTGTTGGTCCAAGTATAACTATAAATACAATTAATATAGATAGTAATATACCTGCAAATAGTACTATAAATGTAACATACACATTTATGAATACCAATGGGGATATAATTACAGGAGAATATGAAGGAACATTAGGAGTAATTTTAGATTAATAAATATGAAACTACTAAAATATATTTTGCTTTTAACAATAATAGTTAGTTGTGATAACAATGATGATACGGTTACATCAACCAATATATTTACTGTTGGAACACAAGTTTATGAAACCCCTAATTGTTATATAGAGTTTGATGAAATTACGGATAATGAGGCTAATTTTAATTTATTTTTTCTTGATGGTAGAATGTATGATAACGATTTAAATGTAAATGGTTCATCAGGCGATTATCTATTTAGTTTAAACACTACAAATTTTGTGTTTTATAATATTAGAGCTATAGAAAACCCTTTAATAGAAGTTCCTCAATACCCGAATATTCAAACAGGGATTCCGTATAAAGGGAGTGATAATAATTCTGTTATTATACATAATTTTAGTATAGATACTCTTTCAACTAATTTTAATACTAATGGATTTGATTTTGGAACTCCTAATCAAACTACTGGAACTATTCATGAACCAATGCTAGGTAATACTAAAACAATAACTATAAATTCCTACACTTTTAATGTAGCAACACAAACAGGTACGATAGATGCGGATTATAGTTTTCTGAGTCAAAATGGGGTAGTGATTACAGGACATTATGATGGTAATTTAGGAGTCTTTTTAGACTAGGAATAATAACTTCAATTTTTTCGTAAAAAGTTGAACAATAATATAATTTTAAGTATTTATTATGAAAAACACTATTTCTCTATTTTTACTGCTAATTCTTTTAACTGGATCATGGTCTTGTAATAATGATGATGACGGTACTATAGAAACATGTACAAATCATGGATTATTTTACACCTTAGATACAAATACAGAGGTTTATATTGCACAAGGAGGAACTAACACTTCTAGTACAGTTTATACTCAATTAAACACAGGAACTGGAGACAGTGTAATGATTCATGAACTAGCAAATGGATTTATATTTCAAAGTTCAGCAACCGACCTAAATCAAACATCAGTATATAATACAGAATTATCAACTTTAGAAGTTAGTCAGTTATTTATTAATGGAGTATTATCTAATCCACAAAATTCAAATATTACATTTACTTGTTTGGTTAATGATACTATAGTTGGAGGTACAATACGGTATTCGTTTTCTGGAACATTTACGTCAGATACTAATGTACAACACACAATTAATGGGCAAGTTTGTGCTTTAATTGTAACATTAAATTAATTGCAATGAATACAATTAAAAAATTAAGCTTAATTATTATGGTATTATGTATTGTAATTTCATGTAATAATGATGACGATATTAATAATGACGCAACTAATGAAACTCAATGTAATTATCAAGGGTTCTCATATCTGGATGGTGATAGTAATGATCAAACTTTAATTTCAGAAACTGAACTGAACACACAATATTTCCCTAATGCAAGTAATGGACCTTATGGAGCACCAGGAATAGAAATAGCTTCTTATATTAGTTCACCGACCTTGTTTTTTACAACAAATACAATAGATTTAAATACTACCGGTACTGGATTAATTACAATAGATGGTGGTCAAGAACAATCCGTAATAGTAACATGTCAACTTGCAGGAGTAGCAATAGGAGATGAAGTAAGGTTTGATGTTGTGTATGGTAGTATAGAAGTTGAGTTTTGTGTAATTATAGATGAAGTTTTATAAAAAGTAGTGAAAATGAAATACACCAAGAGTGTGCTAGTTATTATTTGAGGTAAATATAAAGTAGAAACTACAAAAGGATTAACTAATAAAAACAAGAAAGTAAAATATTATTTGATTAATGGAATAGAATTAGCTGAATTAGATATCATAGTGTCTTTTTTTTGTAAATGATACTATGAATACTATAAATAAAACTCCTTGATGAAGATAAGGGTGCCTTTTATATTTTCAAATATAGAGTGTATTAAGACTATAAGACTAATATAAAATAATTAATACAAACATATTTTTAAAATATTGTTAGCTTTAGGAGCGTTTTAAAATGTATGTTAATAACGTTTTAAAACCACTAATTTTGTAATAATTTATAAAACGAAATATTGAAAAAACAACAACTCTATATCACCTTATTTTTGACTTTGATATGGAGTTTTTCATTTACTCAACAGTACACAAATTACTCTATAAAAGATGGTTTGCCAAGTAACCATGTATATAGAATAACTCAAGATTATGAAGGTTTTATCTGGGTAATCACTGATAAAGGAATTTCTAAACTTGATGGTAAAACGTTTAAAAATTTTACAATAAAAGATGGATTGCCATCTAATGATATTTGGAATATTAGAATTACACCAGATAATAAAATTTGGTATTTTTCAAAGGCTAATAAATTAGGCTATATACAAAATGATAAAGTATATGCTTTTTCTACAAAAAAAAAGGAAATACTCTATCCTAGAATTATTTTACAAGCTAAAAATACTATTGCTTTTGATGATGGAGAAGCCTTTTATATCTTAAAAGATAGTATTTGGAAAGTAAATAAAAATGAAGAATTATTTAATATACTTTGGTGTAAACAAAAAGTGTTACATGATAAAATACAATATCATTCTTTAAATAAAACAAGAGATTCTATAAGTTTTTATAAAAATGACGTGCAAATAAAAGTGGTAGCACCTAAATCTGTTCGTAATAATACTACTATAGAACATGGGCAAATAAACGATAGTTTATATTGTTTTATTGATGAAAATCAATATGGGATTTTAAATTTAAACACTCAAAAAATAACTGAAATTTATTATCCTTCTCAGAATTTACCCAAAAGAGTAAAATACGTTAGAGAACATCTGGTTAACCATAAGATACAATTTACAGGAATGAATTTTGTAGCATTTTTGGATGATAATTTGCAGTTGAAAAATATAACTCATATTCCTGAAAATTTGAACTCACATTTTTCGTTTGTAGACAAAACTGGTAATGTGTGGTCGGCAACTTTTAATAAGGGGGTTTTTATGCTTCCTAAAGAAAGTCAACATGTTAAAATAGTAGGGAAAGGTAAAAAAGCACAACAAATAAAACTTATTGCGAATAATGTATATGCAGGTGTTTATAAAGAAGGTTTTTTTAGAATAACAGATACTTTACAGCCTATTATAAAAAACAATGATTTTCAATATAGTATTGCTAATATTGATGGTTTAGAAACTGTTTTTTTTTCTTCGGAGTATGATATTTACGCCTATAAAAATAAAAAAATATCAAAACTAGATGTGCCACAAGAAACACCTGGTAGGAATACTTTTGCTCGTGAATTAATTGAATTTAAGGGAGCTTTGTATGGAAATAATTCCTTTGGTATTCGCAAAATAAATAGCAAGAGTTTTACCACTGAAAAAAAATACAGGCTGTTTGGTGCTTTTTCATTTTCAAAAACGAAAACACAATTATTCATAGGAAATCAAACAGGATTACTTGCTTTAAAAAACGATAGTATTGTTAAATTAAGGAACCAAATACTATATGATAAACCAGTGTTAAGTCAAGTAAATTTAAATGATAGTTTAGTAGCAGTAGGGACAGATGGTTATGGAGCTTATGTAACAAATGGAAGTACTACTAATTTTATTAAAAAATCTGATGATTTAAGTATTCAAAGCATATTTATTGATACTGATGAAGGTATATGGCTCGCAACTCAAAAAGGTGTTTATAATGCCATTAAAAGTAATGGAGAATATATCGTTATGCGATCTTTTTTTGAATCTGATGGTTTAATTTCTAATAATACTAATAGTGTTGTTAGAAAAAATGATTCGCTTTATGTTGCTACAGATCTTGGTATTTCTATCTTAGATTTAAAACAAGAAAAAATAAATCAATTACAAAGTTTATATATAAAATCGATTACTGCAAATACTAAAACATATTTGGCTGATAGTATTTCTATGGCCTATGAAAATAATAATTATATAGCTGTTTCTTTTGGGGCAATAAATTACAGCAATCAACAAAATCTATTATATCAATATAAACTAGAACCTATTCAAAATAAGTGGATTAAAACAACTAATCCAGAAATTAATTTTACTGATTTAAAGCCAAAAACCTATCATTTACAATTAAAAGTTGAAAACCATCAAGGAGATGAAAAACTAAAAACAATTGTTATTAAAATTACGCCATTATGGTGGCAAACTATAGGATTTAAAGTGACTCTTGTTTTATTGGCTTGTATTGTTTTTTATTTTTTCAATCTATGGAATAAAAAAAATATAGAAGAAAAGACTCGTAAAAGAGCTTTAGAAAAACAAAAAATGGTAGAACATCAATTGCATGCTTTGCGTACACAAATGAATCCTCATTTTGTATTTAATTCTTTAGCAGCAATTCAATATTATATAAGCGAGAATAATTTTGAGACTTCAGAATTGTACTTGGTTAAATTTTCAAAGTTAATTCGTCAGTTTTTTGAAATTTCTAAAGAAAACGAAATTTCACTATCTACAGACATACATTTACTAGAGAGTTATTTAGAAATAGAAAAACTTCGTTTTAAAGAAAAATTGAATTTTACTATTACTATTGATCGTAATTTAGATGTACAGACAACACTAATTCCAACAATGCTACTGCAACCTATTGTAGAGAATGCAGTTAATCATGGTGTGTTTAATAAATTGGATAGTGGTACGGTTACTTTAAGTTTTATTTATATAGATATCCATACATTTAAAGTGCAAATAATGGACAATGGTGTAGGCTTTAAAAATACTTTAAAGAAGCATCGTAAAAAAATAAATTCTTCTAGCGTATTAAAAGAACGACTTTATTTTTTAAACCAATCAAGAAAATGGAGCATAACATATAATACAGAAGAAGTATTTCCGAATAAAAATGATAGGGGAAATAAATCAATATTTATAATTAAGCACAATAATTAATGAGTAGTATTACAGCAATATTAGTAGATGATGAGATTTCAAATTTAAAAGGCTTACAAAAAAAGCTTACAAATTTTTTCCCTGAAATAAAGATTTTAAATACGTTTCAAAAACCTGAAGATGCAATTATAGCTATAGAAAAAAAACAGCCTAATATTTTGTTTTTAGATATTGAAATGCCAAGAATAAACGGGTTTGAGTTATTGTCAAGACTAAAAACAATCGATTTTCAAGTTGTTTTTGTTACCGCTTATAGTGAATATGCAATTGAAGCTTTTAAACAAAATGCTATTGATTATATTTTAAAACCTATTGATAATGACGATTTAATAGTTGCTGTAAATAAAGCTTTAAATATTATTAAATTAAAAAAAGAAAGTGATAATAACGTGAAACTGGTGAATGTATTAGCTGAAAACATTTCAAATAATAATAAGATAATTGTACCTACACCAAAAGGGATTTCTTTTATACCTTATAAAGAAGTCTTACATCTAGAAGGTTATGAAGGGTACACCAAAATTCATTTGATAGATAATACCATAATAATAAGTTCCTATAATTTAGGTAAATTTGAAAAATCGCTAAACTCTATTTTTTTTAAATGCCATAAATCTCATATAATCAATTTAGATAGTGTACGAAGTTTTGAAAATGAAGGCTATTTAGTTTTAGTAAATACTTCTAGAATTCCAATCTCAAAAGTTAATAGAAAGGTTTTTTTAGAATTATTTAGATAATACTGATGTATAAATCTTACTTGATTTTTCCATATAATCTTTCCCCCCTAAATACTCGCAATTTTTAAGATATTCCATAGTAGTAAAAGGGACAGGTGTTTTTTCGTACATATAAGTTTTATCTAGCTCTTTAGATAAGTTATGATCATCTACATTCATTTCAATATCACTCATTTTAAATTGTGATGGATGTTCGTAACCTGCAGCATGCGTAATTTCTATCAATTCTTTCCTAAAAGTTTTAAAATACTGAGCTAATCGTTCTGATTTAACAGGGACATCTATACCACGTTGCAACCATTTGTTTTGTGTAGCAACACCACTAGGGCAAGTATTAGTGTGGCAAACTTGTGCTTGAATACAACCTATACTTAACATAGCTTCACGAGCAACATTAATACAATCAGCACCCATTGCAAATGCCATAGCAGCTTTTGCAGGGAAACCTAATTTTCCACTTCCAATAAACACAATACGTTCACTCAATCCTTTTGATTGAAATAATTTATAGATATCACTAAATCCATATACCCATGGTAAAGAAACATGATCGGCAAAACTAGGTGGAGCAGCACCAGTACCTCCTTCACCACCATCTACAGTAATGAAATCGGGACCTTTCCCTGTTTTTACCATAATATCAGCTAGTTCTTCCCATTGGTCTAATTTACCAATAGCAGCTTTTATACCTACTGGTAATCCTGTAGCTTCTGCAATTTTTTCAATAAATTTGACCATTTCAGGCACATTAGAAAATGCTTTGTGATTAGGAGGTGATAACACATCTTTACCAATTTTAACACCTCTAATATTAGCAATTTCAGCAGTGATTTTTTTTCCTGGTAATACGCCACCTTTTCCAGGTTTTGCTCCTTGAGATAGTTTTACTTCAATAGCTTTTACAAACGGATTATCTTCTATTAATTGGATCAGTTTTTCCATCGAAAAACCACCATCTTCTGCACGTACTCCAAAGTAACCTGTTCCGAAATGAAAAATCACGTCACCTCCATTACTATGATAAGGTGACAATCCACCTTCACCAGTATTATGATAGGCTCCAGCCATTTTAACTCCTTTATTTAAAGATTCAACAGCTCTAGATGATAAGGAACCAAAGCTCATTGCGGATACATTAATGGCAGATGCTGGACGAAATGGTTTTCTACGCTTATTATGTAAACCCATTACTTTTGCACATGGAACAAATGATTTGTCTGTTTTATTTGGGTGATTTTCTTCTATTTGATAAGGCATCATTGCATTATTGATAAATATATGCTGATGGGCATAAATATCTCTATCTGTACCAAAACCTTCGTAGTTGTTTTCTTGTTTAGCTGAAGCATATATCCAACCACGCTCAATCCTATTAAAAGGTAGCTCTTCTCTATTGTTGGCAACAAAATACTGGCGCATTTCTGGACCTATACTTTCTAATAAATACCTGACATGTCCTAATATAGGAAAGTTATGACTAATGGTATGGTTGCGTTGTAATACATCACGAATAGCTATTATTAATAAACCGATGATTATCCATAACCACCATGAAATTGAACTAAAATAAGAAAGTACTGTATCCATGTATAAAAACTGATTTATTCAAAAATAACGATAATAGCTAATGATACGCAAATTGTTGGTGAAAAAATTATGGGTTTCAGAAAAAGAAAAGCTTTGTTTTACCTTAATATTAAAAAGTTTATAACTTTCATCATATACTATTGTGATAGCCGTTTCAGAACAGTATTTTTGAAACGATTATGGAGAAGAACATTCAAGAATATATAAATGAGTTAAACTCAGCACAAAAGGAGCCTACTTTACATAAAGAAGGACCAATGATTGTAATTGCTGGAGCTGGGTCTGGTAAAACAAGAGTATTAACTTATCGTATCGCTTATTTAATGAGTGAAGGAGTAGATGCGTTTAATATACTATCCTTAACTTTTACCAATAAGGCAGCACGTGAAATGAAAGCACGTATTTCGTCTATTGTAGGTTCTACAGAAGCAAAGAACCTTTGGATGGGAACGTTCCACTCCATATTTGCAAAAATATTACGTATTGAAGCAGATAAGTTAGGGTACCCTACTAATTTTACTATTTATGATACGCAAGATTCTCAACGTTTGATTTCTGCTATTATAAAAGAAAAAGGATTAGACAAGGATGTATACAAATACAAGCAAGTACAAAGTAGAATATCTTCTTTTAAAAATAATTTAATTACAGTAAAGGCATATTATCAAGATGGTGAATTGCAAGAAGCTGATGCAATGGCAAAAAAGCCAAGAATGGGGGATATCTATCAAGAATATGTAGATAGATGTTTCAAAGCCGGAGCAATGGATTTTGACGATTTATTATTGCGTACTAATGAATTGCTTACCCGTTTTCCAGAAGTACTAGCGAAATATCAAAACAGATTTAGGTATATTTTAGTAGATGAGTATCAAGATACGAATCATTCACAATACTTAATTGTTAAAGCACTATCGGATAAGTTTCAGAATATATGTGTTGTAGGAGATGATGCTCAAAGTATCTATGCATTTCGTGGAGCTAACATTAATAATATTTTAAACTTTCAAAAAGATTACGAAGGAGTAGTCATGTATCGTTTGGAACAAAATTATCGTTCTACTAAAAATATTGTAGAGGCAGCAAATTCAATTATAGAACATAACAAAACAAAGCTAGACAAGGATGTTTGGACGCATAATGAAGATGGACCAAAAATAAAAGTAAACCGCTTAGTTACTGATGGAGAAGAAGGACGATTTGTTGCCAGTTCTATCTTTGAAAATAGAATGGAGAACCAATTAAATAATGGTGATTTTGCAATTTTATATCGTACCAATGCCCAATCAAGAGCAATGGAGGATGCTTTGCGTAAACGTGATATTCCATATCGTATTTATGGAGGGTTATCATTTTATCAACGTAAAGAAATAAAGGATGTATTGGCATATTTGCGAATACTTACCAATCCAGCTGATGAAGAAGCCTTAAAACGTGTTATTAATTACCCTGCTAGAGGAATTGGTTTTACAACAATTGAAAAATTAGTAGTTACTGCCAATCATTATAAGCGTTCTATTTTTGAAGTAATGCAAAATCTGCATAAACTTCCTGATTTAAAAATTAATTCTGGTACACGTAAAAAGTTAGAGGCTTTTGTATTGATGATACAGAGTTTTCAAGTATTAAATCAAACAGCTACAGCTTTTGAAATATCGGAGCATGTAGCTAAAAAAACAGGATTATTTCAAGAATTAAAAAAAGATGCTACTCCGGAAGGTGTAGCGAAAATAGAGAATATTGAAGAGCTCTTAAATGGTATTAAGGATTTTGTAGAACAACAGAAGGAGTTAGACGGTACTACTGGAGCGTTATCAGAGTTTTTAGAAGATGTAGCTTTAGCTACAGATATGGATAATGATACTGGAGATGAAGATAGAGTAGCTTTAATGACTATTCATTTATCAAAAGGATTGGAATTTCCGTATTTATACATTGTAGGTTTAGAAGAAGACTTATTTCCATCAGGAATGAGTATGAACACGCGTAGTGAGTTGGAAGAAGAGCGTAGGTTGTTTTATGTAGCCTTAACTAGAGCAGAAAAACAAGCGTACTTAACCTATGCACAAAGTAGATATCGTTGGGGGAAATTAATTGATTGTGAGCCTAGTAGATTTATTGAAGAAATAGACGAAAAGTACTTAGAGTTTATGACTCCAATGCATGAACGTAGGTATAAACCAATGATGGATATTGATGTATTTAGTGATGTAGATAAAAGTAAGTTACGTTTAAAGAAACCAGTTTCTGGATCACCTTCAAATTTTTCAAGTGAAGCGGCTTCTCGTAAATTAAGAAAAATAAAGCCTAATACAGACGGAGGAAGTGTGAGTTCTGGTTCTGCTACTGATTTGGTAGTAGGAAATATAGTAGAACATATCCGTTTTGGTAAAGGAGAAGTAGTCCGTATTGAAGGTGTTGGAACAGATAAAAAAGCAGAAATACGTTTTGCAAATGGTGGACTGAAGAAATTGTTACTACGTTTTGCAAAATTGAATGTTATTAGATGATTTAATCATTAAAGAAACATTTCGTAACTTAATAAAACCTTAAACATTCAATCATTAAATTATTGAATAAAAATTATGAGTGAATTTATCAAAATATATAGTAACAACCCCAGTCCTCAAGAGATTGATAAAGTAGTTCGTGTATTGCAAAAAGGAGGCATAGTTATTTATCCAACTGATACGGTTTATGGATTAGGTTGTGACATTACAAAAACAAGAGGGTTAGAGCGTATTGCAAAAATAAAAGGAGTGAAGCTAGAAAAAGCAAATTTTTCGTTCGTTTGTAATGATTTAAGTCACTTGAGTGACTATGTACAGCAAATTGATACAGCAACATTTAAAATATTAAAAAGAGCTTTACCAGGACCATATACATTTATCTTACCGGGAAATAATAATTTACCTAAAGTGTTTAAAAAGAAAAAAACGGTAGGTATACGTGTTCCTGATAATGATATTACTCGAGCAATTATCGAAGCTTTAGGAAATCCAATTGTGTCAACATCTATTCATGATGAAGATGATATTATTGAATATACTACTGATCCGGAATTAATTTTTGAAAAATGGCAACATAAGGTGGATATGGTTGTAGATGGTGGGTATGGAGATAATGTAGCCTCTACAGTAATTGATTTTTCTAATGGAGAAGCTGAGGTGATTAGGGAAGGTAAAGGAAGTTTAGATGTATTGTAAAGATAATTTAAGTTCTATTATATAAATAACAAAAACGCCCCAATGGGGCGCTTTTGTTATTACTTATTGTCTTCGGTATTTTTCTTTTTAGGAGTTCTTTTAGCTTGCTTTAAATTTTGCATAAGCATCCATTCTATTTGTCCGTTAGTACTTCTGAATTCATCAGCAGCCCACTTTTCAATAGCTTTTAACATTTCCTCGTTTAACCGCAATGCGAATGCTTTTTTCTTTGACATATATCAAGTACTAAAATTAATGATTACCTATTTTTATCTCTTTCTAAAATAAATCTTATCATGTTTTGATCAGCGTGTTTTAAAACCCAACCTTCTCGTGCATAATTATTTAATAAGGTTTCTATTTTCTCAATTCTTTTTGAAAAACCAGTTTTAGGAGTAACTATTTTATATTCTTTCATAGCTTTTTTTAATGATTTAAAGTTCCAGTATTTAATACAGGAGAAGCTTCTTTATCCCCACACAAGATAACCATTAAATTACTTACCATAGCAGCTTTTCTATCTTCGTCAAGCTCAACTATTTGTTTTTTTCCTAACTCTTCTAATGCCATTTCTACCATGCTTACAGCGCCTTGTACAATTTTGTGTCTAGCAGCAACTATTGCTGTAGCTTGTTGGCGTTTTAACATTGCACTTGCAATTTCCTGAGCATAGGCTAAATATCCTATTCTAGCTTCAAGAACTTTTATTCCAGCTATTGACAAACGTTCGTCTATTTCTTTTTCTAACGCATCACTAACTTCGTTGACACTTGATCTTAAAGTTATATCTTCTTGATGTCCTTCATCTGCAAAATTATCATAAGGATACATACTTGCTAATTTACGTACTGCTGCATCTGTTTGAACACGTACGAAATTTTCGAAATTATCAACATCAAAAGCTGCTTTGTAGGTATTTTCTACCTTCCAAACTAGAATGGTACTTATCATTATAGGATTTCCTAATTTATCATTTACTTTCAATCGCTCGCTATCAAAATTACTAGCTCTTAATGAAATTTTCTTTTTTGTATAAAAAGGATTTGCCCAGTATAATCCGTTTTTCTTAATTGTTCCAATGTATTTTCCGAATAATAGAAGTACACGTGAATTGTTTGGTTGCACCAAAACAAATCCTGGTAGAATTATAAAAACTGCTAATATTATTGGTATTAAATATAATGGGCTTTCAGTATAAAATATAGCTGACACACTACCAATAATTATAGCGAAAAATAAAAAGAGCATTAAATAACCATTTGCAAGTGTAATAATTTTTTCTTCTTTCATATGTGTAAAATTAAAGTGATATCAAAATGATATTACAAATATATCAAATTATTTAAGATAACACATCATTTTAAAAATGTTATTTTTCTTGTAAATACTTATACTAAACAAAAAAAAGCGACCAATTTGGTCGCTTTTTTTTATAAAACAGGTTGAAAATTACCTAAAATACTGGTTTGTAATAATTCCTTTTAGTTTGGATTTTAAGTCTTCTCCAGAATCAAATATCATTTGTTCATTAGAGGGAAAAGGAACAGCCCTTTTTCCTATTAATCCTAAATAGATATCATCTAATGCATTTCTATCACCATTATAAGTAGCGTATCCATGTTCAAAAACAAATTCACTTTCAAGTGGAAAGGTATCCATAAGCTGTTTGGTAACTAGATCCTTGTAATATACTTGGCCTTTTACTTGCACTGATTTAAATTGTGTAAATGAGTGTACATCACAAACAATAGTTTTGTATTTATCTATTTTAATAACGTTTCCTAAACTGTCTTTAACAGTATTACCGTTTCCATCTAATAAATTCTTTTTACCATCTAAAATTTGTTTTTCTCTAATGATTTGTTTTTCACGAATCTGTTCAGGGGAAATATTAATATCTCTTAAGTTTATATGCATACTAAAGTCATACTTAGTACTTTTAAGTTTATTGTTGTGGTATACCGTCCATAAATTGTTCATGTCATATGTACCCATATTCAATAAATCTTCTTCTAACCGTTTTGGAATTACTTTTCTAGTTTCGTTTTTCATCTCGACGATAACATAATCAGTTCCTTTTACATGAGCATCATTTATTAAAATGCGAGTATTTTTATAATTAGGGTTTATTCTTTCTAAATACTTAAAATCATCATACGCTTGCCTAAATCCTAATTTACTTGTAGAGCTCATTAGCTTACTTGCGTTTTTATACAAATAAGCTGATAAATCGTTTTTGGCATCTATAATTTTTGAACTGTAATTATCGAATTTAAAGAGTGCATTTCTATTTTCCTCTATAATGTATAGCGGAAGTACTGGTTTTATTTTTTCTTGCCGATCATTTAACTGTTGATAGATATTGAATACTTCTTCTAATTGTGCTTCGTTATCATCTTTCAATAAAAAAGAAATACGCTCCAAATCACGTAAGTTGGCTTTTGCAAAACCACTTTCAAGCATTTTTATGTATGATTGTTTTCCCTTTTTTTCTTTATTAGTACGTAAATTTTTAAGGGCAATATTAATTGCTTGGTCGTAATTTCCTGAATTCAATGCTTCTTCAGTTTGTTTTACAGAACTGCAGGCTAGTATTAAAAAGATACAAAATATTGAAAGTAATAATTTTTTCATGTGTTTGTTTTTTGAAATATAGTATTATCCAAATCTCATGCCAAAAGAGAATGTTTTTTGAATATGTAAAGTTATTATTGGTAAAAAAATAAGCCGCTATAAAGCGGCTTAAATATACTATAAATTGTATAACAATTAGTGTTTAGATTTTTCCCAGATTGGTAAAAGCTTAGTAGACACTTCTCCAAATCCAATTTTAGTAGTACCGTTATCGCAATATCCTGTCATAATAACAGTATCATTATCATTAATGAATTTACGTTCAGTTCCATCGTTTAATTTTACAGGCTTTGTGCCTTTCCATGACAATTCTAACATAGAACCAAAAGAATCTGGTGTTTTTCCAGAAATAGTACCTGACCCCATCATATCACCTGCATTTACAGGACAACCATTAACAGTGTGATGTGCTAATTGTTGTGACATGTTCCAGTACATGTATTTAAAGTTTGATTTAGCAACAGTAGAAGGCGTGCCATTTTCTGGTTGAATTGCTACTTCTAAATTAATATCATAACTCTTTTTACCTGTGTATTGTAAGTACTCTAATTGCTTCTTTAATGGTTTAGGTCCTGCACAGCGGTAAGGCTCTAAAGCATCTAAAGTAACTATCCAAGGAGAAATTGAAGAAGCAAAATTCTTCGCTAAAAATGGTCCTAATGGAACATATTCCCACTTTTGAATATCTCTTGCACTCCAGTCATTAAAAACAACCATTCCAAAGATGTACTCTTCAGCTTCATCAACAGGAATTGTTTCTCCTAAGTGGTTTGCTGCAGTTGTGATAAATGCAGTTTCCAATTCGAAATCAACTAAACGTGATGGTCCAAATACTGGCGTGTCACTATCAGCAGGAATTGTTTGTCCGTTTGGTCTGTGTATAGGTACTCCAGATGGGATAATAGAAGAACTTCTTCCGTGATATCCTACAGGAATGTGTAACCAGTTAGGTAATAGCGCATTATCAGGATCTCTAAACATAGTACCAACATTTGTAGCATGTTCAATACTAGAATAAAAATCAGTATAATCTCCAATTTGTACAGGAAGTTGCATTTCAACATCATCCATTCTGAAAATAATCTTGTCTTTATGTACCGGATTATCTCTTAAAGTTCCGTTTTTAGTGTCAAAAACATCGGCTATTCTATTACGAACTAAGCGCCAAGTTTTTCTTCCATCTGCAATAAAATCATTTAAAGTATCCTGTAAGAAAATATCATCCGTAAGTGGTACACCTTCAAAATATCCTAATTGATGTAAAGCACCAAGGTCAATTGCATAATCACCAATTCTAGTCCCAATCGTAATAATATCATCTTTTGTGATAAATACTCCAAAAGGAAGATTTTGTATAGGGAAATGAGAATCTTTGGCTACTGTTAACCAACTTATTCTGTTAGGGTCGTTTGCAGTTACTTTCATTATATATGTAGTATAATTTTATATTAATAAGAATATATTCAAAGCTACATAATTTTTTAATACTAGAATTTAAAATCAGATGAAAAAACATCAAAAAAGAGAAAATTTTATTAGTCTGATTTTAACATTTACTAACATAATTTTATCTAGGTATAAAAGCAATTTAATTTTTAAGCTATTTTTAGTTTAAAAAGTCTTTTTTTTGACTTTAGAATTATAGGATTCCTTATTTTTGAACATTATTTATAAATAACAAAAAACAATGCAACGCGACGAACAAATATTTGAGTTAATTCAGGAAGAAAAAGTTAGGCAAATTCAAGGTTTAGAATTGATTGCTTCGGAAAACTTTGTAAGTGAACAAGTTATGGAAGCTGCGGGTTCTGTACTAACTAATAAATATGCTGAAGGATATCCAGGGAAACGTTATTACGGAGGATGTGAAGTAGTAGATGAAGTTGAACAATTGGCGATTGATAGAGCAAAAGCTTTATTTGGTGCTGCATATGTAAATGTACAACCGCATTCAGGATCACAAGCAAATACAGCAGTATTTTTTGCATGTTTAAACCCCGGAGATAAGATTTTAGGATTTGATTTATCACATGGAGGACACTTAACACATGGTTCGTCAGTAAACTTTTCTGGTAAATTATATTCCCCTTCATTTTATGGAGTTGAGGAAGCTACAGGAATGTTAGATTATGATAAGATTGAAGCGAAAGCAATAGAAGAGCAACCAAAGCTAATTATCGCTGGAGCATCTGCTTATTCAAGAGATATTGATTTCAAACGTTTTAGGGCTATTGCAGATAAAGTAGGTGCTATTTTATTAGCAGATATTTCACACCCAGCAGGAATGATTGCTAAGGGTATTTTAAACGATCCATTACCACACTGTCATATTGTAACTACAACTACTCATAAAACCTTAAGAGGACCAAGAGGAGGGATGATTATGATGGGACAAGATTTTGAAAATCCATTCGGAATTACCTTAAAATCTGGTAAATTACGTATGATGTCAGCTCTGTTAAATTCTGCTGTATTCCCAGGAAATCAAGGTGGACCCTTAGAGCATATTATTGCTGCTAAAGCAATTGCTTTTGGTGAAGCTTTAACTGATGAGTATATGCATTATATGTTACAGGTGCAGAAAAATGCGAAAGCTATGGCTGCTGGATTAGTATCTAGAGGTTATAAAGTAATTTCTGACGGTACAGACAACCACATGATGCTAATTGATTTACGTAATAAGAACATTACTGGTAAAGAAGCTGAAAATGCATTAGTAAAAGCTGATATTACAGTAAATAAAAATATGGTTCCTTTTGATGATAAATCTCCATTTGTAACAAGTGGTATTCGTATTGGTGCTGCTGCAGTTACAACTCGTGGTATGAAAGAAGGTGATATGGAAACAATCATTTCCTTGATTGATGAAGTAATTATGAATTGGGAAGATGTGGCTACTTTAGAAGCAGTTGCAGAAAAAGTAAATGCACTAATGAGTGATTTACCTTTGTTTAAAGCATAATCCCATAAGTGGGATTAACTTTATAAATTTCCTTGAAATAAAAAGTATTTAGTTAATTTACATTTTGTGTACTTACACGAATGTTGATGAAACTAAATAGGATATTGTAAAAAGCGAATCAAATATTATGGTTCGCTTTTTTATTTCATATTAACAGTACTATATTTTGCATTGATAACAATTCTTTTAGTTGAGTTAGCATTGCCATCAGTAAAGACGGAAACATTTTCTTTTGAGTTGTTTTTTAAATGCTTTATGCGGGAGTGTTTTCCTTGATATAGTAAATTATGTTCTGCATTTGGTAATACAATTGTTGCGTCACCATTTTGTACTATCACGTTTAAATTAGTTAAGCTATCCTCAGTGGCTAAAATTTTTAAATCTCCATAACTTGAATCAATTATAGCATTATTTAGTAGTTTTTTAATTTCAATATTAGAGAAATTACTAGTAAGAATTAAGCTTTTAACGTTTGTTATTACTGCATTTTCAACATAATTTAAATTCAATTTCCCGTACACCCAATTCTGTATAGAAAGGGGAGAGTAGGAAGCATTAATGGAAGTATTATTTCCATTAATGCTATTAGCTACTAGTTTAGTATAAGATATAGTTGCGTCTAAATTATTGATGTTTGAAGCTAAGTTCAATTCACCATGACGTACATTTAATTTTACCTTTGCTTTTTTAGGTATTTTAATCTTAATTGTTTTTTTGATATTAGATTTGTTATCAAATAATGGGCTTCTTTTTGCGTTTCTTTTTAAAATTAAAGCTTCTCTTTTCTCGTTACGTTTCTCTAATAGCTCTTCTCTTTTTTCGTGTCTTTCTTCAAGTAATTCTGCACGTTCTTCTATTCGTTCCTGTAAATGTTTATTTTTTTCTTCAAACCTTTTCCCCCATTCTTTCATTTTTTCGCCATATTCCTTTCCCCATTTTTCTTCGAATTTTTTTCCCCAAACTTTCATTTTTTCCTCAAATTCTTTTCCGAATTTTTTGTCAAATTTTTCTGACCATTGGGCTAAATATTTTTCACCGTCTTTTTTATATGCATCATAGTCAAAATGTACATTATTTAATCCTTTTGGAAGTTTAGGAAGCTTAGGTAATTTTGGGACCTTAGGTATTTTAATATGCTCCATATGGATTTCAGGAATAGCCGCAATTTCATGCCTAAATTCGTTCATGTCAACTATACCAACATGGGTGTTACCGTGATATTCACTAAGCCATTGATTTCGGCTATTCACAGAATTAATTGAAACATAGTTTGTAGTAGCATCAATTGTTATTTTCCAGTTTTTTAACGCCTCTTGTAATTCTTCTTTTGAAATTTTCTCCCCCTCAATATAAGCTTCTATCTCAATGGTGTTTTTATTCCAAGTATCCAATTCAATAGTACAATGACTAGTATTTAAATCAAGAGTAACATCTTTATTAACCTTAATAGTTTGATTGGTTTTTTCTAGTTTTGTTTGTGCATTTAACATGCATACACTTAAAAATAAGAGTAAGAATAGATTTTTGTTTAGTGTTTTCATCTGTTTGTTTTTTGATTGATTTTTAAATTATTTGATTTTTTCCTGAATGATTAGTCTCAGAAATGTTTAAACTTTTTAATTGATCTTTTAAACGATATAATAGATTTAAGCGAAATTTTAAATTATCAATTAGTGCATTAATAGTAGCTTCATTGGGTCCAGACTTGGTTAATTCAATACCTAAACGTTCATATTCCTTATTTAAGTCATTCAAACGTTCTAAATACCCATCAAATAGCTCTTTTGTTTCAGTAGTGTATTTTAGTTTTGATAATTCTAAATTGATGCTTGCTAAATAGTATTCTTCCACCTTCTTCAAAGTAGGAGAAACATCACTTAAACTTTTGGAATCAGAAACTACAGGTGCTGTAATTACATTAGTAGGATCTTCTGAATTTAAAGAATTATATCCAACAAAACCTATTAACAGTAGTATACTTGCTGCAATTGATAGCCATGAAAAGTTAGTAGATTTCTTTTTAGGAAAAGAATCATCCAATTTTTTAATAAAACGAATTTCATGATTTTTAGGCATCGTTTTATGTGTAACTTCTTGCTTTAAAAGCTTTTTAATATCCTGTGCCATGATGAATAGGTGTTAATAGTTTTTGTAACTTTTGCTTACCTCGTGATAACTGTGTACGTGATGCTGCTTCAGAAATTTGTAGTATTTCAGATATTTCCTGATGGTCATATCCATCTATTAAATATAGCATTAAAACATATTTGTATTTATCTGTCAAATTATTAATTGCATTGGTAACTTCATTAAAAGTAATAGCATCGTCCACTAACCATTCGTCATTAAAATTGGCATCTACTATTTTGAGGTGCACCTCATCAAGTTCAACCAAGCGATTTTTTTTAACTTTTAAAGCATCTAAACTTTTATTAATAACGATACGTTTTAGCCAAGCACCAAAAGTAACTTCTGCATTATATTGATGTAATTTAGTAAAGGCTTTTATGAAAGCTTCTTGTACAATATCCTCTGCTTCTGACTCATTTTTCATAAACCGATTAGCCACAACGAACATGCCATTACAATACTGGTTGTAAAGTTGTAATTGTGCTTTGCGATTATTACGCTTGCATTTTTCAATAATATCTACTTGAAACATGCTTGTTGTCTTTTAGTTTTTAGTTAGTTCTCTTTAAAGACGAGTAAAAAAATGAAGTGTTACAAAATGTAACTAAAAGATACAAAAAAAGCGAATCATTGATTCGCTTTTGAATTAATTGCTTGACGCAATGCTATCCATCTGTAGGAAAAACACTTGCTTGATATGCTCCAATATCATAATTTCCTGTAGTTCTAACTGTATTTAATATGTCATTAAAGCTAGGAGTTATTCCAATACCAGTATTATCTGCAGGAGAAATCCCTTCTTCTATTTGAAATTGATTATTGTTTTTATTTAAAAATGTAGGTGTTTCATTAAAAATATTCCCTTCATAGAGGGCTAAATCATTAAAGTCATATAATGGATTATTACTTAACTGATTTGAGGAGTCATTAAAGCGTAATAAACAGTTTGTAAATTTGTAATTTAATGCAGCTCCAGTTTCATTATGAAGAGAGAATTCCAAATCGTCATTCCCATAAACAATGCAATTGGTAAAATTTGCGTCTAACTGTGATACAAATAAAGTGTCACCAATAGTTAGTGAATTACTTATTTGCAGGGTAGGGAAGGAGCGGAAACTTGAACTCCAGTAGTTGGTAAATGTACAATGTTGAAAATTATAAGTACCTCCTAGAGCTAATGAAACACTTGCCTGTCCGCAATTTCCTACGACAATATTTTTCCCTTCAATTTCTCCATTAAAAGCAAAAATACCATTTACAGCGTGATTGTATAATTGTGTATTAGTAATAGTAGTTGTTAAGTCTCCATCATTTCCATCACTTCTAATACCAATGGTACCGTTTTTAATGGTTACATGGTCAAATAGGTTATTTGTACTTCCTTCTTGTAACCAAATAGTACCCCATTGCCCTGGAATATCACTATATAAAGGTTCTAATCTGTCACCTTCAAAAATAATTTCTTTCTCTAATAAATCTGGATCAGTACTTACATCACCATCTGCGATAATTGTAGCGCAGTTAGGAATAATTAATCCTGCGTCTCTATGAAAATGCACTCGTGTACCTTCTTGTATAGTTAGGGTTTCACATGCAGGAACTGAAGGAAAACCATATATTACGTAAGGTATGGTATTTGTCCAGTTTAGTTGTGAGAGTGTTAAATCAAAATTATTTAATTCTCCATCATTTAAAGTAGATGGAAAAATCATATTTGCATTTTTTACTAAGGTAACTAAAGCAACTTTCTGAGGAACGGTATTAGCATCAAATACAATATTATCAGTATATAAAAACTCAGTAGCTGTAATTGTATAATCTAAAATATCAACTGTAGTTTCAACAAATATATAAATACTGTCTTTAGCTTTAATCTGAATGTTTTCAAAAGACTGAGCAGCGATACCATCAACCATTAACCTGTATTTTGAAGTAGCGCCATTCTCTAATGAAATTGTAGGGATATGAATATCATCGCTACTGGTATTGTATACTTTTAAATTATAAGTACTAGAACCAATATTGGTAAAAACCGTGTCTAAATATACTGTTTGAGTAGAAAAAGATAGGTTTCCAGAACTTGCTTTTGTGTCAAAATCTTTACGGCAAGAACCTAGACTAATTATTAAAATAAGACTGGTAATAATGATTAATATGTTTTTCATAATTATATATGCGTATGATGTTGTAAAAATACTAATATTCTTACTAAAACCTATATTTTGGGTTTTTATTGTTTTTTCTGAAAATATTAATAAAACGAGTAAATATATTTCCGCCTATCCAACGTTGTTTTATATGTATACCTCCAGTAATAATAACTTCTTCCGAAGTGGTATCAGGTGCTAAAGCGATATCAATTGTGTTTGATAAAACTACAATAGTATTTTGTTCTGAATAACCAACATATGAGAACATTAGAGTGTCTCCTGTGTTTGCTTTGATAGTGTATTTTCCATCAATATCAGTTGAAGTACCTGTAGTGGCACCTTTAATTTGGACAGTTGCTCCCGGCAAAGGCATATCTGTTTCATCTAAAACAGTACCTGTAATAGTAATACTGTCCGTAACTCGTGCATTTTCTAATGGTATAGAAGTAAACTTTTTATCTGTTTGAATGGTTTTAGGTTTCTCTTGTGCTTTACTGCTGCTAGAGCTTAGTAGAAATAAAGAAAAAAGCCCTGAAAAAATATAGGATAAGTAATTATGACTGTTTTTACGTTGTAAAACAAGGTCTCTGTTTAATTGAGTAGTTGTAAATCGCCCACATAAATTACCTTCCTTAGTAAAACGTTTTATCAACTGTTCGTCAGAATATGTTGTAAAGTCAAAAACTTCCTTTGTACATGAATTGCAAAACTTTCCTTTTTGAGTAGTGTCCATTGCATTCCAGTCTTCGTGGCAAGGTTCTGGAATTGTAATATTTAATTTTTTCATAAATAAATTAGCTTATGAAGTAAAATAACTCTTAAAAATTATGGATTGCTAGTTACAATGAGTGAACATATACTTTTAATGGGTAAACCTATTCATTCAATTAGTCTATATCTTTTCACCAAAGGCTAAATCACCAGCATCACCTAATCCAGGAACGATATACGAATTTGCATTCAATTCATTATCTATTGCGCCAACCCAAAGAGTAGTATTTTTGGGTAGTTTTTTAAGTACGTAATCCACACCTACTTGGCTAGCAATTAATACGGCTATATGAATATGTTCAGGAGTACCGCATTTTTTTAAAACATCTAAGGCTACTACAATTGATTCACCAGAAGCCAACATCGGATCAGATAAAACAACTGTTTTATTGTCTATACTAGGACAGGCCAAATAATCTGTTTCAATAGTAAAACTATGGTCAGAAGCTGTTTTTCTGTATGCACCAATGAACCCATTTTCTGCTCCATCAAAATAATTTAAAAAACCTTGATGTAATGGCAAACCAGCTCTTAAAATTGTTGCTAATACAATTTTATTACTACTTAAATTAATATTTGAGGTACCCAAAGGAGTAGTAACAGCAGTATTTTGATAAGTTAATTGCTTACTAATTTCATAAGCGAAAATTTCGCCCATACGCTCACAATTTCTTCTAAAACGCATAGAATCATGCTGAATATTTACGTCTCTTATTTCTGAAATAAACTTATTGAAAATTGAATTATTGTCTCCTAAATTAATACAATTCATAAGCTTAATTAGTTAGGATTTTTATTTCAAATAATTTATCCCAGTTTTTTCCAGTCACAAAAATAGTTTGCGTTTCAGGGTTGTATGCAATACCATTTAATACATCTAAATTGTTATGTTGAGTTACTTTTTTCTTTAGGCTATTACAGTTTACAACTGCTTCAACTGCACCATTTATAGGGTTGATAATTGCAATACCATTTTGCTGGTAAATATTTGCATAAATCTTTCCGTTAATCCATTCTAATTCATTTACACTTTTTATCTTACTTGTGTTTGAGTAAATTTGAATATAATCTTCTTCTTCAAGTGTGGTAGGGTTTAAGGTCCATATTTTTTCAGTACCATCTGATTTGTAAAGTGTTTTACCATCATTACATATTCCCCAACCCTCATTACTTTTTGTGTATTTAAATGTTTTTGTTTTTGAAAAATCTTCAGGATTGTAAATAAAACCAACTTTTGATTGCCAAGTTAACTGGTATAAGTCATCGTTTAAAAAAGTAAGCCCTTCTCCAAAGTATTTTGGTTCAAGATCAATTTTACGAAGTACATTACCAGTTTTATAATCAACTTTTCTAAGTGTTGATTTACCTCGTTGACCAGTACTTTCGTATAAGTCACCTTTATAAAATTCTAATCCTTGGGTGTACGCATTTATATCATGTGGATATTCATTTATAATTTCAAATGTCAAAACCTTCGTTTTCTGTTTTGCTAGTATTTCTATTCTCTTTTTTAGAATAACAATATCATCATTATAATTAAATGTAGCTTTTATATTCTTAGTACCTAATTTTCCAGTATCAAATGTAAACTGATTATTATCTATCTTTTTATTATTTACGAAGTAGCTTATAGTTCCAATTTCAAGGTTTTTCTTATTCGAAATATTGAATTTTATGGTTGCACCAAAGGTATATTTGGCTTTATTGTCGCTAGTTTCTATAGAAAATAATTTATTTACATCTTTTTCTTCTTCTGTACAAGAAGTGAAAAAAGCGCTTAAAATTATGATTGCTAATAAGTTAAATGGCTTCATGCTTTTGCTAATTTTTTTAAGCAAGGTAAATCAATTAAATCAGACAAAAAAATGATTGTATAGAATGAAAAAGGTTGTATATTTGCCTCGGCAAGTCCTACACAACTAGCTCCTGTTGAATCCTCCAGGGCGGGAACGCAGCAAAGGTAAATGGTTGAGCGGTGTGATGTAGGGAGCTTGCCATTTTTTGTGCGCTAAAGTCAAGAGCCTTCTTCCAAAGAATAATTACAATTTTAAATTTTTACTTCAATTTCAAAAAGTGTATTTTTACATGCTTTTGTATTTAACATATTCAATAATTTAATTACACAACTAATGTCTAAAGTAGTATTAATAACAGGAGGTTCTTCTGGAATAGGGAAGTCCGTGGCTATCTTTTTATCTGAAAAAGGATTTGTTGTTTACGGAACAAGTAGGAACCCTAGTAGAATTACAGAAAAGTTACCGTTTAAATTAATAGCATTGGATGTAACAAATAGGGATATTATTCAAACTGCTGTCCAAACAGTTATTGCAAATGAAGGTAGGTTAGATGTTTTAATTAATAATGCTGGTGTAGGTATAACTGGACCGATTGAAGAAACACCCGACGATGAAATTAAAAAAGCATTTCAAACTAATGTTTTTGGTCCAATAGATTTGATAAAGGCTGTTTTGCCGCAAATGAGAATTCAAAATAGCGGATTGGTTATAAATATTACTTCAATTGCTGGTTATATGGGCTTACCGTATAGAGGAGTTTATTCTGCAACTAAAGGTACTTTAGAGTTATTAACTGAAGCACTTCGAATGGAAATAAAAGATTTTAATATTCAAATGACTAATGTAGCTCCTGGTGATTTTGCAACCAATATTGCTTCAGGTCGCTATCATTCACCTGTATTAGATAATTCACCATATAAGGTACCCTACGGTAATACATTGGAACTTATGAACGAACATGTTGATGAGGGGAATGATCCTATTGAAATGGCAAAAGTTATTCATATGATAATAAATAGTGATAGTCCTAAAATACATTATAAAGTAGGTGCGTTTATGCAGAAGTTTTCTATTGTATTAAAACGATTGTTACCAGATAAAGCATACGAGAAATTACTATTGAATCATTATAAGTTATAAGAGATTAAACAGCTATAAAAATTGAAGCATGGCTTCATGATATAAACTTTAAAATATAAAAAGATGAAATTTTTTATTGATACAGCAAATTTAGATCAAATTAGAGAAGCACAATCTTTGGGAGTGCTTGATGGGGTAACTACTAATCCGTCACTAATGGCGAAAGAAGGAATTACTGGGACAAATAATATCTTAAAGCATTATGTTGCTATATGTAATATTGTAGAGGGAGATGTAAGTGCAGAAGTAATTTCTACGGATTATGAAGGAATGATTAGAGAAGGGGAGTTGTTGGCAGAACTACATGATCAGATTGTAGTAAAGTTACCAATGATTAAAGATGGAATTCGTGCGGCTAAATATTTTAGCGATAAAGGAATTAAAACTAATGTAACTCTAGTGTTTTCTGCAGGGCAAGCTTTATTGGCTGCTAAGGCTGGAGCAACTTATGTATCTCCTTTTATTGGTAGGTTGGATGATATTTCTACTGATGGATTAAATTTAATTGAAGAAATCAGAGTTATTTTTGATAATTACGGATATGAAACTCAAATATTAGCAGCTTCTGTACGCCATACAATGCATATTATTGACTGTGCTAAAATTGGAGCAGATGTTATGACAGGGCCTTTAAGTGCTATTGAAGGCTTATTAAAACATCCTTTAACAGACATCGGATTGGCTAAATTTTTAGCAGATTACCAAAAAGGGAATAAGTAAAAGGTATATATTTCATGTTTTCCTTTGAATATTTCAAAAAAAATGTATTTTTAATGTTAATAATTAATTTAAACTTAAGAATAATGAAAAAATTAACATTAAGTGTAGCTTTAATCATTGCTTTGGGTGCTGTTTCATGTAGAGAAACAAAAAAAGAAGTGGATAATGATGTAGATCATATTGAAAATGTAGCTGGTGAAGTAAAGGATGCAGCTGGAAATGCAGTAGAAGGAGCAAAAAATGCAGCAGGAAATGTAGCTGGTGAAGTAAAGGATGCAACTGGAAATGCAGTAGAAGGAGCAAAAGATGCAGCAGGAAATGTTGTAGGTGAAGTAAATGATGCGGCAGGAAATACAGTAGAAGAAGCAAAAGATGCAGCAGGAAACGTTGTAGGTGAAGTAAAGGATGCGGCTGGAAATGCAGTAGAAGGAGCAAAAGATGCAGCAGGAAACGCTATTGATGGAGCAAAAGATAAAACTAAAAATTTGCTAAATAAAGCTAAAGGAGAATAAGTATCTCTTTTAAGAACATAAAAAAAGCCGCTAAGTAGCGGCTTTTTTTATGTTAAAAATTTTTCTTAATCCTATCAAGATCTCGCTTATTGTCCTTATCCTTAAGCGTATTTCTTTTGTCGTGTAATTTCTTTCCTTTACATAAAGCAATTTTTAGTTTTGCTAGTCCTTTATCATTTAAAAATAAACGTAATGGAACAATAGTTAAACCAGTATTTTTAACTTCTTTATGTAGTTTTTTTAATTCCTTTTTATTCAATAAGAGTTTGCGTTCTCTTCTTGTTTGATGATTAAAGTATGAAGCGTGTGTATATTCGTCAACATACATATTAATAACAAATAATTCAGTACGATCATTAAACTCGCAAAAACTTTCGGTAATGGTAGCTTTTCCTTCTCTTATCGATTTAATTTCAGTACCAACTAACATAACACCTGCGTCATAAGTATCTAAAATTTCGTATTCAAATTTTGCTTTTTTATTTTTTATGTTTATTTTTTTTTGCTTCACGTACTTTAGAGTATTTCCTTTCAATGATTATTTAAAAATTTGAGGTGTTTTTTACCTCAAAGGAGTAACAAAAATAGAATTTGTTTTATAAGAAACAGTACTCTGACTTCTTTTTTTAGTGTGAAAGAATATAAATATTACTTTTTGGAGTAATAATATAGGTAAACAGTGCTTTGAATCTAATAATTTTTTGTTGTGTATTTGCTATATTCAAACAGTTTTGAATGGATTCTAAAGTGTTGTATTTTGGGTTGATGAGTTTTAAAATGTTATCCTTTGAATAGTTGTTATATTCGGTGATTTCGGATAATTCATCAATAGTACACCAATTTGATTTCGTATTGGTATAATAGGTTTTTGAAAGCTTGATGTCTAAAATTACAATGTTCTTAAAATGAAATTGATTCTCTTTAAAATAAAAAGAGTATTTCGCTGTTTGAAATGTAGCAACTGTATCCACTTTTAATATGGTATCCGATATCAAATTTTGCGATTCAAAGTACATTCCTGAGGGAATGTCAACTGCAATTTTTTTACAATTAATACTGTTTAAAGTATTAATAAAGTATTTGTAAATACCTTTTATTGGTCTTGAAAGCCCTGAACCAAAAATAGCATCTATTATAATATCATTTTCATTAATTGTGTTTTGAGTAAAATGTGAATTTTCAGAGATGTTTTTTACATGAGCTAGTTTCTGATAGTTTAGCTGACAATCATCCGAAAGTTTATTTGTAGAATTTATTAAATATGGAGTAACTTGATATCCTTTTTGAACCAATAGCCTACATATGGCAAAACCATCGCCGCCATTGTTACCAGGGCCGCAAAATATATGTACTTTTTGTATTGGATTGAAGTTAGGGACAAACCAATTTTTAAACGCAATAGCTGCACGCTCCATTAAATGAATTGAGGAGATAGGCTCATGCTTAATAGTATAATTATCCCAAGCCCTTATTTGTGATGCAGTAAAGAGTTTTTGCATAACATTTTTGCCTTAAGTGTAGTATACAAGTTACGCTTTTTTTACTTCTTATAAAAAGGAATAAAGTAACTTATTGTGTAACCAAAACCAACACCCCATTTTGAATCATCAGTAGTTTTTCCAAAACCAGGAATGTATAAATTCTCAAAATTATCTGGATTTTTATTTCCAACATAGTTTTTAAGTTGTGCATTTATACCTAAATATAGGTTGTTGAAAATTTCTGCTTTAATACCTATAATTAACTCTACTAAATGTGTTGTAGAACTATCATAGTTTATTGGCTCGGTTTTTAACCCACTCTCTCCCCAATAGGAATCAGAATTAAAAACGGTATGGCTATTAAGCGTGTTTTTGTATGAGCTTAATCCATAACGTAAACCAACAAAAATGGCATTTTCCATATCTAGCCAGTTTTTATAGGCATTGTAGTCAATACCAATCTTAAAATAACTTCCTTTAGTAGTATAGTTTACTTGAGTTTCATCAATAGTACGTTTTTCATTTCCAAATTCTCCTGCCAAAGAATACTTTTTTGAAAACTTATAATCGGCGTTTATTTCAAAAGCAGTATAATCATCAATTATCGCAGTTTTTACAAGTTTAGATATATCAGTTCCAATTCGTAAACCGAATTTATGTGTTTTTGAGCTGTCTTTAACTTCTTCTTCCTGAGCGAATGTGGCAAAGGATAAAAATAGACTAATGAAAAATATGTACGTGCGCATTATCTTCTGTTTCAATTTTATTATTAATCACAGTTGTACTCAGTATCCAATTATCTGCATCAGCAGTAGGTTCAAAATTTACATCATTAAAAACATTTTTAAACCCACATGCTTTGGATATAAATAACTCTTCATTTACATAATTAATCACAATTACATCTTCATTACCTGTAGCAAAATCATCCGTAGCATCGTTTGGAGTACCATTGTCATTTATTGCGTAATCTTTTATAAGTTTATACGAGGTATTGTTTTGTAGAATTCGTAGCGGAATAAGAATTGAGTCTCTAGAACTTTCTATACCATAACTTGAATCATTATCAACACCAACAATCAATAAATCAGTTACGGGCTTAAGAGTTCCTTGGTTAAGTTGATCATAAAACTTGATTTTTAAATGGGCAGTATCTGCATTTGGAGTAGTGCAGATATCATCCTTCTCACAGCTAATAGCTAGCAATAAAAAAGCGATTACCGTTATTGTCTTTTTCATGTATTAAGTATTCTAAACGAACAAAAATAGCAGTATTTTAGTGTTAACTACTAAAATCCCCCTTAAAGTTTATATAAAAATGAACCTTTTTATAATTTTTGCGTCTATAGAGTAACAAGTATGAGTAACTCAAAAGAAATAAACGATTCCCAATTGGTTCAATCCTATCAATCGGGAAATAAAAAAGCATTAGTGTTATTGGTAAACCGATGGCACAAGAAGTTTTGTACACATGCGTATTGGTATACTAATGATCGTGACCTGGCTAAAGATATTGCTCAAGAAAGCTGGACTGTTATTATAAATAAGATTGGGGGTTTACAAAATACTAATAAGTTTGGAGCTTGGGCTTTACAAATTGTTACTAGAAAGGCTATAGATAGTTATAGGAAACGGAATAATTTTAAAAATCTGGATGATTATCAAACTGAAAAACTAATTGCTAATACTATTGAAAATGATGCTGATTTATCGAAATCGGTACTAATAGCAATACAAAAATTGTCTTCAGAACAACAAGCTGTATTGCGATTGTTTTACATTCAGGAGTATAAAATAAACCAAATAGCATCATTATTAAAAATTCCAAAAGGAACCGTAAAGTCTAGATTATTTAAGGCTAGAGAACGATTAAAATTAATATTAAAACCGAGTAAAGAAAATTAGGAACAGTTTTCCGTTGTTACGGAATCAATTAAATAAAATTATTATGAAAGATCATACAGAAGAAATAGATAAGTTAATTAAAGAGGCTTTAACAACTGAAGAAGCTAAATTTTATGATGACTTAGAGGAGCAAAACCTAGTAGGAATGCTTGGCGGGTTATTTAAAGGAAAATTAAAATGGATATTGGTACTTATGAATATTGTTCATTTAGCAAGTATTGTTGGGTTAGTTTATTGCATTATTCAGTTTATTCATACTGATATAACAAATGAATTGATTAAGTGGGGGGCTCTTGGTTTTGTATTATTAATGATAGGCGCTATGTTAAAGTTATTTACTTGGTTACAAATGGATAAAAATGCCTTAATGAGAGAGTTAAAAAGATTAGAGTTACAAGTAGCCGCTTTATCTAGTAAATTACCATAATAACAATGTTGTTTTATATTGTTAATTATTGAATATGTTTTATCTTTAAAACATGAATTATCGCTTTACGAGCTTTCCAACAAACGGTTTGTTTGTTTTAACGGATTTTAATTGTGCTACACTTGAAGAACGCTTAGATACAAGAATGTATTATAAGATTATTTGGGCTAAAGAAACGGATATTAGCTTAGAGATAGATGGGTATACACAAATATTAAAACAACATCAAATTATATTCTGTACTCCAGTAAATAATATTGTTATTAAGCCTTTTACCAAAGGCGTAGTTTCTTTTATCTTTAATAGAGAATTTTATTGCATTCGTGATCATGATGCTGAAGTATCTTGTAATGGTTT
>Ga0209291_1000121_pt1 | contig 76763 bp, 68 predicted proteins | sample GOMGulsemesocosm_FD_184633 | JGI IMG/M metagenome (GOLD analysis project Ga0209291, IMG submission 184633) | Methane-oxidizing microbial communities from mesocosms in the Gulf of Mexico - GOM9B Gulf of Mexico (SPAdes) (version 2) | ecosystem: Environmental > Aquatic > Marine > Cold seeps... | reverse complement strand
ATCGATTCCCACCAAGCCAAATACCGATTTCTTCGCAGTGGCGACAAAAATATTGCCAGGGCCGGTAATTTTATCGACCTTTGGAATACTGGCAGTACCGTATGCCAGCGCTGCAACTGCTTGTGCGCCGCCTATGGTAAAGACCTGATCAACACCAGCAATAGCCGCCGCCGCCAAGACTAAATCGTTTAGCTCACCATTAGGGGTAGGCACCACCATAATAATTTCAGCAACGCCCGCCACTTTTGCAGGTATTGCATTCATTAATACCGAGGAGGGATAGCTCGCTTTACCACCGGGAACGTAAATTCCCACTTTGTCTAATGGTGTTACTTTTTGACCGAGAACCGTACCGTCTTCATCTTCGTACTGCCAAGACTTATCCGCTTGACGTTGATGAAAACGCTCAACACGCTCAGCGGCTTTTATTAGGGCATCTCGCTCACTATCAGAGATGCGCTCTAATGCTTCTTGCAACTGTGCATGAGACAGCTGTAAATCAGCCATACAGGTTGCACTCGTTTGATCAAAACGATTGGTGTATTCAATGACAGCATCATCACCGCGTGCTTTCACATCGCTTAATATATCATCTACAATTTTATTCACTTTTGCATCAGATACAGATTCCCAAGCAAGTAACTGCTCAAGCTCTACTGAAAAATTTTCAGCATTTGCATCAATACGTTTTACCTTGAGTGCATTCATATTAACGTTCTACGCTCTCATTATTAACGTGACGACGCTCCTCAATCGCGGCAGACAACATATCAAGGATAGGCTGGATTTGACGATACTTAAGCTTCATCGGCGCTTGACCTACCACTAAACGCGAACTGACTTTAGAAATAAAATCCAGCGGCTCTAATCCATTAGCCACTAATGTATTACCAGTATCCACGATATCGACGATGCGATCCGCTAAGCCCATAATCGGCGCTAGCTCCATGGCACCGTATAACTTAATGACATCGATCTGCTGACCTTGTGAGGCAAAGTAGCGCTTGGCCACATTGACAAATTTTGTCGCCACTTTCATGCGACCTGTGACAGGAGCGGCGTCTTTCAAACCTGCAACCATCAATTTACATTTAGCAATTTCTAAATCTAATGGCTCGTACAAACCTTTGCCGCCATGCTCCATCAGCACATCTTTACCGGCAATACCCATATCTGCCCCACCGTATTCAACGTAGGTAGGCACATCAGTGGCGCGAATAATAACGAGTTTAATATTGGCATGGTTAGTATCAAAAATTAGCTTGCGCGAGCTGAAAATATCTTCTGCTGGAATGATATTAGCCGCCTCTAACAACGGCAGTGTTTCTTTCAATATTCGCCCTTTTGATAGCGCTATTGTCAGTTGCTCTTTTTTCATGATATTCCTATGTATTGCCAATAATAGCCCTGCAATGCAAGGCCGATGTACTCTCGTTAGTTTTCATCTTGAAACGATGCCCTATGTCAGCATCTTTTGTTAGATGGTAACTAGTTAGATCCAGATACTCGAGTGATCTTGCCGCCTAAGCCCTGAAATTTCTCTTCGATGTTTTCATAGCCGCGATCAATATGGTAGATACGATCGATTAAGGTCTCGCCCTCGACCACTAACGCCAACATCACCAGCGATGCTGATGCACGTAGGTCAGTCGCCATAACGGGTGCACCGCGTAGCTGAGTACAACCTTCAATAGTCGCTGTATTACCATCGATAAGTATCTTAGCGCCCATACGAATCATTTCTTGCATGTGCATGAAGCGGTTCTCAAAGATCGTTTCTTTAACATGACTCACGCCTTGTGCGACACAGTTCATGGCAGCAAACTGCGCTTGCATATCGGTCGGAAAAGCAGGATATGGAGCCGTGGTGATATTAACGGCTTTCGCACGTTTACCTTGCATATCTAGGCTGATCCAATCATCACCTGACTCAATGGTAGCACCCGCTTCGATCAGCTTTTGTAGTACAGCTTCTTGAATATCAGGGCGTGTCGCAGTGGTTTTAATTTTCCCACCAGACATCGCTGCTGCCACTAAAAATGTACCTGTTTCAATGCGATCAGGAACAACACTGTGCTGCGCTGCATGTAGTGCCTCAACACCGTTTATGGTAATAGTATCAGTACCTGCACCCCGAATATCGGCGCCCATGCTGATTAAACATTCAGCAAGATCTGTCACTTCAGGCTCTTTCGCGGCGTTTTCAATGATGGTTTGACCCTCTGCCAATGTAGCCGCCATTAAGATATTTTCCGTCCCTGTTACGGTCACTGTATCAAAGAAGATCTTAGCGCCTTTTAAGCGACCATCCATTTTAGCGCGGATATATCCCTCTTCTACTACGATGTTGGCACCCATTGCCTCTAATCCACGAATGTGTAAATCAACAGGGCGAGAACCAATAGCACATCCACCTGGCAGAGACACTTCAGCCTCGCCAAAGTGAGCAAGCAGTGGCCCTAGTACTAAAATAGATGCACGCATGGTCTTAACATGTTCATAAGGCGCTTTGTGACTATTGATGCCGCTAGCATCTAGCACTATTTGCATACCTGCGTTACGCTCAACGGCGACTCCCATGCTTTCAATTAATTTAAGCATGGTATTGACATCATGTAGTGCCGGCATATTATCGATAGTCAACGGCGCTTTAACTAACAAGCCTGCTGCTATAATAGGGAGCGCTGCGTTTTTTGCGCCAGAAATGCGAACTTCACCGTTTAAGGTTTTGCCGCCTTCAATTAAAAATTTGTCCATAAGTGTACTGTGCCTTTAAGCTTGGAGTTTTTGCCACTGGGTTTGCGTATAGGTTTTTATCGTTAAAGCATGAATACTGCCATCACCAATTTGCTCATTAACACATTGATAGACCAACTGCTGCCGTTTGACCGGCATTAACCCATTAAACACATCACTGACAACAGTGACCTCAAAATTACAACCTTCACCTGAAGTGATGACAGTAGACTCTGCGATTTGAGATTCAATTATCTGTTTTACTTCCACAGCTTGCATTTAATGCTCCAAGAAATTTGAATTTGATTGCTGTCATCTATAAATACAATACAGAAAAAAATATTCGCTATACAGTCTCTGTCCAGCGAATACCTTTTTTGGTCTCAATAAGACAATGTTGATAGATTTGTATTGAAAAACGAACACAGCTTTAAAAAAGTACGCTGATGATAACGAAATTAAAAAAGAAAGGCGATGCGGTGTAGGAAATTTTTCGCTTAATGAGCCATTTAAAAGGACGAATAGCCATTAGAGAAGCAGCGAGGACAAATCGAAAGGAAGCTTATTGAGGAAACAGGCTTTGTACACCGACTGACTGAGCAATGTCCAAAAGCGCTGTGGGGATATTTATATAAGCAAGCGTACTTTTATTAGCCAATAGCCTTTTCTCGAGAGCGAGGCATAAAGCCAATGCAGAAGAATCAACTTTTGTGACTTGCGCCAGGTCCAAAACCACTTCAGCATCATAAGGAAAACTCATTTCCTTACTCAAATCTTGTAATTTTTGCACCGTATTAAAAGAGAGCTCACCGACCAAAGTAATAGTTTGGTCGGCGCAGGTGATATTAGTCTTCATTTTAGCTTCTCGCTTTGTAGCTTTTATACTTAATAAGCAAGCACTGCCGAGTAGAAACACACCCTAAGCAATGCTTAGACAATTACTTTTTAGACACCGAATCTGACCAATTATTAATTGCCTTGCCTATATCACCCTTGGCACTTTGCGTCTGTTTAGCAAATTGATTTTTAAAGGTGCTACGTAAATTAAAACCATCTAAAACTATGTTTACCAGTTTCCAGCGCCCTTCTTTTAACACCATGTAATTAATTAATGTATATTTTTGACCTGTGGTAGACGACACTCTAACCACCACCTTTTGCTTGTTGGGTTTTGGGCTTTGTGTCTTGTTTTTCTGCAACTCATAACTTTGAATATCAAAGCTCACCAGCGTTTTTCCATAAGTTTTAATCAGTGTTCTTTGGAACACTTTTAAAAACTGCGCTTTTTGCTCATCGCTTGCGCGTCGATAATACTTTCCCATAACAAATTTTGACAAATAAGGGTAGTCGACCGACGCTTGCGTTATTTCACTCAAAGACAGGTATAAAGGCTCAAGATCTGCATCTACTTGCCCGCGATAAGGGGTTACTTTTTCAAGCATTGCCTCAATCGATGTTTCGACTTCTTTTGAAGCCTCATCCCAACTCGCTTGGGCCGACAGACTAAAGGTCAAAAGGAATGCTACAACACTCAAAAATAATTTGTTTTTCATTTTAAAGACTCTCTATTCACTGACTTTATCAAATAAAAATTTACCGATCAGCTCTTCTAATACCAGCGCTGACTGACTATCTTCTACCAAGCTGCCATCAACCAGCACTTCATCTTCAGCGCCGACAGACAGTCCTATGTATTTACCACCGAGCAATCCTGAGGTGAGTATTTGCACAGAACTATCAATACTTAGATAATCAACCTCAGAGAAGATTTCCATCTCAACTTTTGCCACTAAGTAATCAGCATCAATTCCGATATCGGTCACGGTTCCAATTTGCACGCCCGCTAGCGTCACTTCAGCTTTTTTAGTGAGACCACCAATATTATCAAAGTGCGCATATATTTTATAGGTATCACCCTTGCCACCAGAGTACCCGCTAACAGATACAGCCAATCCTAACGCTGCCACAATACCAGCGACTAAAAACAAACCCACTAAAACTTCAATAGTGCGTGAGCGCATATCAAACATCTCCAAACATCAATGCTGTTAAAACAAAATCTAACGCAAGAATAATTAATGACGAGTACACCACTGTACGCGTCGTTGATTGAGAAATACCTTCAGAAGTTGGTACTGATTCCAACCCCTGATACAGGGCAACCCAAGTCACCGCGATACCAAATACGATCGCTTTGATTACACCGTTAAGTACGTCGTCATAAAAATCTACCGACCCTTGCATCACAGACCAGAAAGAGCCACTGTAAACACCCAGCCATTCAATGCTAACAAGCGCTCCGCCGTAAACTCCAACGACAGCAAAGATCATTGATAAAATAGGCATAGAGATAAACCCTGCCCACAGCCTGGGAGCGACAATTCTTCTTAAAGGGTCTACGCCTATCATCTCTAAAGAGGCAAGCTGCTCTGTCGCCTTCATCAGACCTATTTCTGCTGTAAGCGCTGAGCCTGCTCTACCTGCAAATAGTAAAGCAGTGACGACGGGCGCCAGCTCTCTCACCAGTGAGAGCGCAACCATTTGCCCTACAGACTGTTCAGAACCAAAGTCGACCAAAATGGTGTATCCTTGCAAGCCTAACACCATGCCTATAAACAAACCTGATACAGCGATTATCAACAGGGACTTAACCCCCACATGATAGAGCTGCTTGACTAACAATTTAAAGCTTGATTTAGGCTCTGGCCAAGCAACAAGAGCATAACTAAGAATAATGGCGGCCCGACCAAAGCCCGCTAACTTGCTAATACTTTGATGCCCTATTAGGGCTAAGAAATCAAACATACTATCGATGTACTTCAACCACTTTAACCTTTTAACTGCGCTAAATAATCTTGCGCGGGAAAATGAAAAGGCACCGGACCATCTGGGTACCCATTAATAAATTGTTGTACTTGAGCAGAAGCTGATTCTTTAATCTCTTGCGCAGTTCCCGCCGCAATCACTTCTCCCTCTGCCATAATACAAATATAGTCTGCAATACTAAGTGTTTCCTGAATATCGTGAGAAATAATCACACTGGTATGCCCCAGGGACTGATTGAGCTTTTTAATCAAGGTCACCAACACCCCCATACCAACAGGGTCTTGGCCTGCAAATGGCTCATCATACATCACTATTTCAGGATCAAGTGCTATCGCTCTTGCTAAAGCCACTCTTCTAGCCATACCACCAGATAGCTCACTTGGCATCAAATCAATCGCCCCACGCAATCCCACCGCATGTAGCTTCATTAATACAATATCCCTAATAAGCGAAGGCTCTAGATCGGTATTAACCTGCAAGGGAAAAGCGACATTTTCAAAGACGCTCATTTCAGAAAATAGCGCACCAGATTGAAACAACATGCCCATTTTTTTGCGCATAGCAAATAGTGCCTTACGAGAAAGCCCTGCAATAGGCACACCTGACACTTTAACGCCACCGGCATCAGGCGTTAATTGACCGCCTATCATTTTAAGTAAAGTGGTTTTACCGGAACCAGAAGGGCCCATAACTGCCGTTATTTTACCTTTTGGAATACAAATATTGATATCTTTAAAGATAACTCTATCACCACGACTAAATTCAAGATGGTTTATCTCAATAATATTGTCAGTATTGCTCAAGCTAACATCCTCGGTGCGTTTATATGAAAAATAACACTTCCAATAATTTATGTCTGTAATGGCTATGTCATAGTCTGTCAGCATTTTGTATATTGACATTTGCTAAGGAAGTAGCGAACAAGTCCCAGACGCCCCGCAGGGTGCTTACGTTTTAAAAGAAAGCTAAGCGATCAACAGAGATGAAATCTTGTTTCATCCGTATTTCCATTGTCAGAAAGCTCATATAAGGACTCGCCATTCACTTCGCATTCTTCCGCGGACTTGACCGCTTAGACTTACCCGACTAAAAAAGTACAGGGAAAATCTGGGGACTTATTCGCTACTTCCCTAAGTCATTACAGCTAAAGCAACTTACTGTGCCTTTTTCAGGTCGCGAATTATAGCACCCACTTTTTCCTAAATCAGTAGCTAAATTGATTATTATTGGGCAGAGCGCAATTTCCCTTGCACCTCTTGACAGTTCTGGTTTAATAGCCTTTTTCTAGCGTGAGTCCATGAACCTTACTATGTTATATCCCATCATAAGCCTTGTCATCGGGCTAGTTGTACTTGTTTGGAGTGCTGATAAGTTTGTCTTTGGCGCAGCATCCACTGCAAAAAACTTCGGAATGTCTGCGCTACTTATTGGCTTAACTATTGTCTCTTTCGGCACATCAGCACCTGAAATACTTGTCTCAATCATGGCAACCTTAGATGATTCCGGCACGCTGGCGATCGGTAACGCCATTGGCTCAAACATTGCCAATATAGCACTAGTATTAGGTGCCACCGCTCTTATTGCCCCATTGCCAGTTAAAAAGACAGTGCGCAGCAGAGAACTACCATTGATGCTGGGTGTCACTATCATAGCTGGAGCACTTTTATTTAATCTAAGGCTGGATGTAATAGACAGCATTATTCTATTTGTCGCCTTACTCATCTCATTAGTGTTATTTGCCCGTTTCCAGCAGGACATGAACGAGCACGAAGACGAAGAAATACCCGACATGAGCACTGCCCTAAGTATATTTTGGCTGATTGTTGGCTTAGCACTATTGGTTGCCAGCTCAAAAGCTCTCGTCTGGGGTGCGACTGAAATAGCGGTTGCACTAGGTGTTTCAGATTTAGTCATTGGTTTAACAATAGTCGCTATTGGCACAAGCTTGCCTGAACTTGCCGCCTCTATCACCAGTGCGCTAAAAGGACATCACGACATAGCCATTGGTAACGTAATCGGATCAAATATTTTTAACATCGGCGCTGTCATGACGATTCCAGGTCTTGCAAGCCCTATTATTTTAGGCGCTGAAGTATTTAATCGCGACTTTTTATTACTGTTAGCACTAAGCTTTTTATTATTAGCCTTTTGCTATCTGCGAAAGCCCGCTTCGATTAAGCGCTTAGAAGGCGCTATATTAATCAGCATTTATACCGGCTATATGTTAGTTTTATACCTAACAGCAGCTTAAAAATTTAATTAGCATTTACGGATAAGCAACAAATGCCCAGCAATGATTTATACCTCGCATCCGCGCGCAGAACGATTACTATGGAAGCCGCTGCTGTTGAAAACTTACTGACACGACTAGATAATAACTTTGAAAACAGCTGCGATATCATTCTCAATTGTAAAGGCCGAGTCGTCGTTATGGGCATGGGTAAATCAGGTCATATTGGCAACAAGATTGCCGCCACTTTAGCGAGTACTGGCACCCCAGCATTTTTTGTTCACCCAGGCGAGGCAAGCCACGGTGACATGGGGATGATTACAGGTGACGATATTGTATTGGCACTATCAAACTCCGGCGAATCTGGCGAGATAAAAACCATTCTGCCATTAATCAAACGCATGGGCATTCCCCTTATTAGTATCACCTCCAACCCGGGATCCAGCTTAGCTAGCTTTTCTGATTACAATCTCGATACCGGCATTACGCAAGAGGCCTGCCCGCTTAATTTAGCGCCCACGTCCAGCACTACCGCCCAGCTAGCGCTGGGAGACGCACTTGCCTTAGCAGTACTTGAAGCAAAGGGGTTTAATGCTGAAGATTTTGCTTTCTCCCACCCCGGTGGGAACCTTGGTAGAAAACTGTTGCTAAAAGTTGATGATATAATGCATCGCGAAGACGCTGTACCGAGAGTGAGTTCAGACACTCCTGTCACTCAAGCATTGATGGAAATCACCCAAAAGCGCTTAGGCATGACCACCGTCATAGATGCTGATGGCAAGCTAGTGGGTATTTTTACCGATGGCGATTTACGTCGCGCGCTAGATAGTGATCTTGATCTAAAAACGGCAACAATCAGTCAAGTAATGACCACCAATGCAACCATCATCGACGCCAATGCGCTCGCTGCGCAAGCCCTATTAGTGATGCAAGACAAAGGCATAGGCCAACTGGTTGTAATCGATGAGAGCAACAGACCTGTAGGCGCATTAAACATGCATGACATGCTTATCGCAGGAGTACTTTAATGAAACGAATTAGTGACAAAATCACTCGCCAAAAAGCCGCTCAAGTTAAACTGGCTGTGTTTGATGTTGACGGTATTATGACGGATGGCAGCTTGAGTTTCGCCGCTGATGGCAGCGAAATCAAAACCTTTAATGTATTAGACGGACTTGGTATCAAACTGCTGCAAAAGAATAATATTGCAACAGCCATTATTACTGGTAGGTCTTCAAACCAAGTCGTTGCTAGAGCCAAATCTTTGGGTATCACTCACCTTTTACAAGGGCGTGAAGACAAACTACTAGCACTAAAAGAAATATGCAGTGAACACAAGTATTCGCTCAGCGAATGCGCCTATATCGGCGATGATCTCCCCGATCTTTCTGCTATAAAGGCAGCAGCCTTTGGCGCCACTGTACCCAACGCTCATCCACTAGTGATTGACCAATCTGATTGGTATACGTCACTGCCTGGCGGAAAAGGGGCTGCCCGCGAATTTTGTGAAGCAATTCTCGACGCGCAGGGCTCCCTTCAATCAACTTACGACGAGTACGCGTAAGTTGATTATTGCACGGCATAAACTACGCTTACTGATCGCCACGGCACTGATTGTCGTTGCCGTCATTGCCTGGCTTAGCATCGATAACAGACAAAAAGGTTCGGAGTCGAGCACTTTTATAACTCAGACGGATATCGACTTTTTTGTTAAAGATGCCAAATTAAAGTCGTTTGATCTAAATGGCATGCTATCTAATACTGCCAGCTCCCCCCAGATAGAACATTTCAAGCAAACACAACACAGTCTCGCCCAAAAACTTAGCATTGAAAGCTATAACCTAGAAACGAAGAAAAGTGACATCCGTGCGGATAAAGCCACTATTTTAGATAATCAAGGCACTGTCACTTTTCAAGAAAATGTCGTAGTGACAGGCTATCAAGAACAGCAAGCACATAATTTTTTAAGAACACAGAGCTTAACTTACCACCGTAATAATCAGAGTATCGAAACGCAGGAAGATGTTGAATTCACTGATGTTTTTGGCAGCAAAATTACTGCTACCGGCCTCTTCTCTGATATTAATTTAAGAACACTCAACCTACAATACAATGTTAAAGGGACCATCAATGCGAACTAATAAAATACTCGCGAGCAAGCTGCTACTGGTTTTAACAACACTTTGCTTCAGTGCGAACAACTACGCTTTACCTGAAGACAAAAACAAACCTATCGACGTCGCAGCTAACAGCGCCAGCATGGATAATAAAAACGGCACGACTGTATTAACAGGTAAAGTAGAGATAATCCAAGGCACGATGCTAATCAACGCTAATAAGGTAGTCGTTCAACGTGACAAGAACGGCGACATCAGCACTATGGTAGCGACAGGCAACCTTGCACACTTCACTCAGCAGCAACAAGCAGGTAGCGCCTACTCTAAGGCCTGGGGCAAGAAAATGGTTTATTCTGTCGCAAATCAAACCGTCACCATCACCGGCAACGCAAAAGTAACCCAACTTAACGATACTTTTACCGGCGAGATAGTGACTTACCACATGGACAAGGCAATCGTTAAGGCCAGCGGTACAAAACAGCGCGTAAAGATGATTATCCAGCCAAAAGGCCAGAAATAATCCATGAAACTAATCGCCAAAAACTTAGCTAAATCTTACAAGCGTAGACCTGTCGTCAAAGATGTGAGTATTGAAATAGCCAGCGGCGAAGTCGTTGGGCTTCTGGGGCCCAATGGCGCTGGGAAAACCACCTGCTTTTATATGATTGTCGGTTTAGTAGACGCTGATGCGGGCACTGTATCACTCGGGCAAAAAAATCTAACGCGCAAGGCGATGCATGAAAGAGCGAGAGATGGCATTGGCTATCTTCCGCAAGAACCGTCTATTTTTCGCAAACTCAGTGTGGAAGATAACATACTCGGCATTTTAGAAATGCGTAAAGATTTAGATAAAGCGCAACAAAAGCAAAAGATGGAATCACTGCTAGAAGAGTTCCACATCACCCACATCCGTAAAAGCCTCGGCATGAGCCTTTCTGGTGGCGAGCGACGTAGAGTTGAAATAGCCAGGGCACTGGCAACAGAACCTAAGTTCATCCTCCTTGATGAACCATTTGCAGGGGTAGACCCAATTTCAGTCAACGATATCAAACAAACTATCCTACACTTACAGAGCAAAGGTATTGGCGTACTGATAACTGACCACAATGTCAGAGAAACTTTGGATATCTGTGAAAAGGCTTATATAGTTAATGATGGCTATATATTAGCTTCTGGTAATCCTGCTCAAATACTGGCTAACGAACAAGTGAAAGCGGCCTATTTAGGCGACCAATTTTCCTTGTAAATCAGGTAAATTACATTGCATCCCAAGCATTTTAGAGTATCGTTATAGCTTATATGAAACAATCTTTAGAATTAAAAATTGGACAACATTTGTCCATGACACCGCAATTGCAACAGGCTATTCGTCTATTGCAATTATCGACTCTTGACCTACAGCAAGAGGTTCAAGAAGCACTCGATAGCAACCCGCTATTAGAGCCCGGTGAAGACGAAAATAAAGTCGATGCTGGCGCCCAATCTTTAGATGACAAAGAACGTGACCAGATTAACCCCAAAAAAAATTCTGAGAACTCCTCTACAGACGAGCATGAGCTTGCCGCCACTAACGAAACAGGGCCTGAGTGGAACAACGACATCCCTGTTGAACTCTCCACTGACAGCAGCTGGGATGATACTTTCCAACACGGTCCAAGCACTAACAACAATCACTCTGATCCTTCAACGATGGAGTCGAACGACACCAGCGAAGAAAGTTTGCAAGATCATTTAAATTGGCAGCTAAATCTCACCCCTATGAGCGAGGTTGATCAATTAATCGCTGAAAACATCATCGACGGCATCGACAATAACGGCTATTTACAAGTCGATCTTTGCGACATTTTACAACATTTTCAAAGCGCAAAAGAGCCTGCACTGCAAGAAATCGAAGCCGATGAAATAGACGTAGTATTACGTCGCATCCAGCAATTTGACCCACCCGGTGTCGCCGCGCGCGATTTAAGCGAATGCCTTAACATTCAACTTTCGCAACTGGACACTGATACCGCTTATCTAGACACCGCTAAAACAATAGTCACTTCACACATCCAGTTGCTTGGCAGTCATGACTATCGCAATTTAATGCGCAAAATGAAAGTTTCTGAGTCGCAACTACAAAAAGCCATCAGCTTAATTTTAGTACTCAACCCACAACCAGGTTCTAGCATTACCCCCAATAACGCGGAATACATCATACCCGACGTTTTTGTTGAAAAAATAAATGGTTACTGGCAAGTAAGACTCAATGGCGATAACACTGTAAACTTGTCGATTAACAACTCATATGCCAGTTTAATTAAAAGAGCCGACAACAGTGACGACAACAACTATTTGAAGAATCACCTGCAAGAAGCTCGCTGGCTTATTAAGAGCATCCAGAGCAGATACGACACCTTGCTCAAGGTTTCCAAGCAAATATTAGAGCGCCAAATAGAATTTTTCGAACACGGTGAAATGGCGATGAAACCTATGGTTTTACAGGACATCGCCGAAGCAGTAGACATGCATGAGTCAACCATTTCGCGTGCAACTACGCAAAAGTACATGCATACACCTAATGGTATTTTCGAATTGAAATATTTCTTTTCAAGCCACGTGAGCACAAGTGATGGAGGCGCTGCCTCGTCAACAGCCATACGCGCGCTCATCAAGAAAATACTTGAATCAGAAAACCAAGCAAAACCACTGAGCGATAACAAAATCGCCAAATTACTAGAAAGCGAAGGGATAATAGTCGCAAGACGTACGATAGCAAAGTATCGCGAATCAATGGGAATTGCCCCATCGAACGAACGCAAACGCTTGCTTTAAGAAGTTTACACGTGATCAAACAAGGAGATTTTTTATGCAAATCAATGTAACTGGACACCACGTAGATCTCACAGAGCCATTAAACGAGTATGTACATTCGAAAATAGAAAAGCTTGAGCGCCACTTTGACAGCATCACCAATGTGCAGGTCACATTGAGTGTGGAAAAAACCAGACATAAAGCAGAGGCAAACTTACACCTATCCGGTAGAGAGATATTCGCCTCTGACGAGCAAGAACATATGTACGCCGCCATTGACGGACTTTCCGACAAGCTTGATCGTCAGATAATACGTCATAAAGAAAAACTTAAGAGCCATAAATAACGTAACTAAAGACTATGCAAATAATCGACTTACTCTCTAACGAAACTGTAATCTGCGACCTCAATGTAGGGAGTAAAAAAAGAACCTTAGATCAAATCAGCACTCTTGTTAGCAACAGTGCTGATAACATCTCACACGACACTATCTTTACCGGCTTAATTGAACGTGAAAGGCTAGGCAGTACCGGAATTGGACATGGTGTAGCCATCCCCCACTGCCGACTAGACGACCTTGAGAAACCGATAGGCCTTTTCTTCAAACTCAGCAAAGCTGTGGATTTTGACGCTATAGACACAGCCCCTGTTGATTTGGTATTTGCCCTCGTCGTACCGTCCAATTGCTGTGACCAACACTTGCAAACACTCGCTCAACTTGCCGAACTCTTTAGTAGTGATAGCAACCGTGAGACTTTACGCGATTGTGCTAGTTCAAATGCTCTTTACCAAGCACTAAAATCAATGACAGCGTAATCAAGCAACCTTAACTGACCACAATGTTAGTGATATTTGCTATAAATATTGCTCTACATTCAACGATCAGTTACAGCTTAATAGCCATTTTTTTCGTTGGAGGCCGTTTTATGAAACTCATTATTATTAGCGGAAAATCAGGCTCAGGGAAAAGCACCGCGATTCAAGTCTTAGAGGATATTGGCTTTTATTGCATTGATAACTTACCCGCTGCACTACTGCCTGAAACGATTAACTACCTACATAGTGCTCAAGCGAGCACTGCGCGCGATAAACCTCAGGCAATCCAAGATAAAATAGCCCTTTGTATCGATGCGAGAAACCCGAGCCAGCATTTAGAAAAACTACCGAGTATTATCGATGAGCTCACCAGCGCCAATAAAAATATCGAAGTAGATTTTATATACTTAGATGCCAGTGATGAGATTCTAATACAGCGTTATAGCGCCACGCGAAGGAGGCACCCTATGGCCGATCAAGCAAAGGGGCTTAAATCATCTATCGAGTATGAAAACACCGTGCTTTCCCCGATTGCGGATAAAGCTTCGATTAGAATAGATACCACGCACTTATCGATCTACGAACTGCGTGATAGAATAAAATTTCGAGTAGCGCAGCGTACTGAACAGAGTATTTCCCTGCAATTTATATCCTTTGGCTTTAAACACGGTGTCCCATTAGATTCTGATATCGTCTACGATTTAAGAATGCTACCCAATCCGTACTGGCTACCAGAGCTTAGATCATTCAATGGCCGAGAACAGCCTGTCATTGATTTTTTAGCACAACAGCCTCTGGTTAGTGAAATGATCGGAGATATAAAAAATTATATTGAAAAATGGCTGCCGCATTTTAAAGCCAACAACCGCAGTTATGTCACAGTTGCATTGGGATGCACAGGCGGACAGCATCGCTCTGTGTATATAGCAGAACAACTAACACATCATTTCCGCCCGCTTATGGATAATGTCTCTGTTTACCATAGAGAAACTCCGACAGCAGCCAACTGATCTTTAAATTCGACCAGAGTGCGAGGAATCGGGACTGGATTTAATGTAGTATTGTGCAAAATACTTATGGGAGCTTAGGCGATGCCTAATTCATCTCTATAAACCCTGATGACTTAGATTAGCTCTAATTCATCTCTATAAACACTGATGACTTGGATTAGCTCTAATTCATCTCTATAAACACTGATGACTTGGATTAGTTCTAATTCATCTCTATAAACACTGATGACTTGGATTTGCTCTAATTCATCTCTATAAACACTGATGACTTGGATTAGCTCTAATTCATCTCTATAAACCCTGATGACTTGGATTAGTTCTAATTCATCTCTATAAACCCTGATGGTTTAGACTGGGTCTAATTCATCTCTATAAACATATTTAGGAAGGATGCGGTTAATGCCAGCACTAGACATACAAATAATCAACAAACTAGGTCTTCATGCCAGAGCCGCCTCCAAACTCGTTACTCTAACCAGTAAATATTCGTGCCAAATTAACATTGCGAAAGACGATAAAGTGGTCGATGGCAAAAGCATTATGTCTGTCATGATGCTGGCAGCGAGCAAAGGCACACAACTTAAGATTGAAACCAATGGCGATGACCAAGACCAAGCGCTGGCGGCTATTAGTACATTGATTAACAACAAATTTGATGAAGAAGAATAATTTAAAATATTAACCTTGTGTAAACAAATAACCCATTGAGTCAGGTATACTTATAGGCCACAGTTACTTTTATTGCCCAGCTATTTATTATTAACCTATTTATTATTAATCTATTTAATATTAATCTATTGCGACAGAGAGTTTAGTCTATGAATCAGCCGGCCAACGCATCTGAGCTCGACAAATTATCTCAGGCATTAGAATCCGGTGCTTTTCAACAAATCCGCTTTACGCTCAACAACACCTTACAAAGCGTTGAAGTCGCCCACTTACTTGAAAAATCGCCGCCAAAAGAGCGACGTGTACTGTGGCAGCTTATTCATCGCGACAACGAAGCCGCTGTTTTACAACATTTATCTGATGACATCCAAGCAGACATTCTCTCGCGCATGGATAACTCGCGGGTATTAGCGCTCGCCGACTCCCTCGATACCGATGATTTAGCCGATTTATTGCAACAGTTGCCCGATACTGTGATGCGCGAGTTGCTAAAAGTCATGGATAAGCAAAACCGTGAGCGCGTTGAACAAGTTCTCTCTTTCCCTGAGGACACCGCTGGCGGCTTGATGAATACCGACACGGTGACCGTCAGACCAGACATTAGTGTTGAAACTGTGTTGCGCTATATCAGACGCCACGATGAAATACCCGAAATGACCGATAGCTTGTTTGTCATTAGCAGACGTAAAGAGCTGTATATTGGCGTACTGCCACTCACTAAGCTGCTCGTATCAGATCCGGATATTACCGTTCGCGAGATAATGCTCACTGAAATTGAGCCAATATACGCGACAATGCCCGATCATGAAGTCGCATTGTTATTTGAACAGCATGATTTAGTATCAGCACCTGTCGTTGATGATTTTGGCAAGCTACTTGGGCGTATCACCATTGATGACGTGGTTGATGTCATTCGTGAAGATGCAGATCACTCGCTCATGAGCATGGCGGGTCTTGACGATGACGAAGACACTTTTGCTCCCGTTTGGAGAACCAGTAAAAAAAGAGCCGTCTGGCTCGGCATTAATTTGCTCACCGCCTTTATCGCCTCTGCTGTTATTGGTCTATTTCAAGGTACTATCGACAAAGTGGTTGCTCTAGCGGTTTTGATGCCAATTGTCGCCTCAATGGGCGGCATAGCTGGTAGCCAAACCCTAACACTAATAATAAGAGCACAGGCACTTGATCAAGTAGAGAAGGCAAACGCCGCTTGGTTGATAAGAAGAGAACTCTTAGTGGGCGCTTTAAATGGTATTCTATGGTCTATGGTGGTCGCAGGGGTCGCAGTATTGTGGTTTGGGGATTATACTATAGGCTTGATTATCGGCTTAGCTATTATTATTAACTTGGTCGTAGGCACTTGTGCAGGATCATTACTCCCGATGTTGTTGAAAGCAAGGGGCATAGACCCTGCATTAGCGGGAGGAGTACTGTTAACCACCATTACCGATGTCATAGGATTCTTGGCATTTTTAGGCTTGGCTACGGTCTTTTACGGTTAAACCCATATCAAGATTTATGCCAAATAATTTATCCCTATGTTCTTGCAAGCCAAAGACATAAATCCAGCTTCAGCTGGAGGGACATTGCTGAGCACTATTACTGATGTAATAGATCTATTAGCACTTAAGGCTTAGTAACATTTTTTACGGATAGACAGATGACAGACAGCAAATTTGATACATACGAAGAAGACGAAGATTGGATAAGTAAATCCTCCTTAAAACGCGACGCAGAGGCACTACAAAAACTTGGCGCCAAATTGATCGGGCTCAAACCCAATCAACTTGCAGGCATCGACATGGATGAAACGCTGCGCGAGGCAATCGAAGAAGCAAAGCGCCTTAAACCTCGCAGCGGCGCCATGAAGCGTCATTTCCAATACATTGGTAAATTAATGCGTTTTGAAGATGCTGACGCTATTCAGTTAGCCATCAATGGCTGCGATTTACAGCACGAAGAATACAATAAAATTTTCCACCGTTTAGAGCGCTGGAGAGATCGTTTACTGGCCAATGATGAAGGCATGCTGGATGTTATTCTCGACGAATATCCGCAAACAGATATGCAGCATTTACGCCAACTAGTGCGCAACACCCAAAGAGAAATAGCCTCTTCGAAACCTCCTTTAACCTCTAAAAAGCTGTTTAAATACTTAAGAGAGCTAGAAGGCTGCTAAGCTAGCCCCCTATAAGAATAACTGTTCAAACAGTTATTCTTTTGCTCTTCTTTTTCTTTAGTCAAGAATCTTACTTTTTCTTAGTTCCTGCTATCACCGGACTTATTTTTGGATTGTCCCAGGGACCTGATATGTTGTAGCGTAACGCTGTTAATTTCGCCAACTGCTTGCCTAATAATTTATCGACAACAAACGCAATACCTGCAACTTGTGGTGTGGCTAACAGCAAAGCAGCCAAAGGCGCATTACTGGTAAGCGGTATAGACACAAACATTTTTTGTTGCAGCGACTCATTCGTTAGATCAATGGTGCCCGACATTTCAACCGAGGTAGAACTTCCCTCAAGCTTTAATGGCTCTTGTGATGTTGCTACTCCATCTTGTAAAAAGTAGCTAGCAGCGACTCTATCAAAGGCGATACCCGATTCAAGCAAGTCGGAAAAGTCCAGTTTTAAACGTTTAATCACCGTGTTCAAATTCAAGATACCAAAGATACGCAAAAAGTTGGCAGAGGTCCCCGCTTCAACAATACGACCATTAGCCATTGTGAAATTTAATCTGCCATTTAAGTTACCCTGTGAGATACCCCAGGGATAACCTTTCCACGATAAGCTTGCCTGTATATCACCAGAGCGGCTTTCCAGTACTTTACTAAACCCTAGCTGAGTCAGTAAATCACCAAAATTACCGCCTTTTGCTTTTAGGTCCATAAACGTCCTAACCGCTTTAGCATCTTCGGTAAATGCAAGTTCACCACTAATCTTAGTACCCGCTAGCTCTCCCTTTATATCTCGGGCTTTATAACCCTTCTTAGTCGGCGATAACTGGGCGCTCCAACGTCCAATATTTTGCTTATTATAGTTTAAGCGCTCAATCAAAACAGAGACTTTTGGCCAGTTAGCAGGCTGTAGATTTTGACTGAGAATCCACTTATTTTGCGCCTTGCTCTTTAACGGAGCTTTTTTACTTTTTTCGACATTAAGCGTGTTCAACAGCAGCTCTATACTTTGCTTGTTATTTTTTGGAATCAAAATACTACCGCTTGCCAACGCAGTGTCAAAACGCCCTCGAACCCCCCCCTGTTGACTATTTAAACTTAACTGCCCTCGCTTTAACTTTTGCCCAAACACAGTGACATTGGCAACAGACATACCCAAACTTTTAAATTGACTGCTCTGTGTATTGGCTCCATTGGCTGGCGCTTTACTGCCATTTTCTCCCAGCGAAAAGTAAGGTATCAGCGCATCTATATCTACATCACGTAAAACCCCTTTGACATGTACGCCGGTCCCCGTAAGTAAATCAGGCCGCGCCCCTCCTAATGCGATACTTGTTAACCCATCATCAACGGTAACACCCTTCGCACTAACACTTGCCATTCTTGTTACGCCTCTGACTATATCAGCGTAGTTATAACGCCAAATTACAGCCTGATTCTCTTCTGGTGGCTTCAAAACTTGCAATTTTCGTTTCGACTTGGCATTTTTCCCCCATGGTGCGGGCAAATCAATAGCAATCCCCGCTAAATCAGTATTGATTAACAGTTGGTTACAATTGCTATTGGCGCAATAATCTAGTTTGGCAGCAAATGCCGAGCTGCCTTTTAACTTATCTAAATGCTCGCTATTAAGCCACGGCTTTACATCCTTTATCGCGGCTTTACCTTTAAGCATGACCGTCGTTTTTACTACTTTTTTATCTGTCTTACTGGCTATAGCAAGGGTTGCTGGAAAGCCAAAAGCCGAGAGGGATATATCATTACTACTCAGCCCTTTTATGGAGTCAAAAACGATTTTTCCTCGGGATTTTTTGGCCTTTAACTGGAGTTTATCATCGTGAAGACTGACATTTTTAAACGCTGTAGTCAGGTTTATATGAAACTCACTATTCGTTGCAGATACTCCCTCACTTTGCCCTTTACCTTTAACAGTTAAAGGGATAGTTAACGCTAAAGCCGACTGATGCTCACCTGTTAACTTCCAGTGTCTAATCACTTGCGGTAACAGCTTCTTTGCAGGCTTCGTTTGAATTTTAGAATAAAGCTTGCCTAAGTCTCCAGAGAGAAAAGCAGCTACGGTTAATGCATTAATAGATGAGCGCTTTTTAACTGAGAGTTCGGTCACTGAGTTAGCGGCTATTTTCGACTTGTTCGCAGAGACACTCAAATCTCCATCCCAAAATGTGACTAATACATCATCAGCCGTTAAATTAGGCCAGTTTTGATCAAAATTCACCTTCGTATCTTTCAACTTATAATACATTTGCACACTGGCATTAATAGGCTCTGATATGTCTTTGCGTATCCCCGTACGCAAAACAAATCCACTTTCTTCTAAATGACCCGCCAAGGCTGCTTTATTTAGCCATTGATCCAACCCTTCACCTACCAGCTTCGGAGGAATATAGTTTAATACATCTGACAGGGGATTATTTTGCATGCCCAGCATCAAAATAAGCTCGGCTTGTTTAGTCAAATCCAAGGGTAGCGATAGACTAAAACGACCTCGCGCTTGCATATCATCTCGAGCAACAGACAATAACTGGGAACCCACCCATACACTTTCTATTCCCTTCTCTGAGCGATTAATTTTCCAACTAACCACACCATTAGCTGATTGATAATCCCATTTTTTTGGGAACAGTCGCGGAAAGGACAAAGAAAAATCTTGAGCATCAAGATTTATCCTACCACCAAATGCACTCATATCCAAAAGACCCGTGACACCCCTTAGCGCCGGAACACCCGTATAATGGTTAACAGATAGATTATTCAGATCTGCTGTTAAGCGAAAATCACGCAGTGTTTTTTTATTCCAGTTAATAACGAGATTAGAAACTTGGCCTTTAGCGTCAAGCGCTATTAACACCTTCTTTAACTTATCACTGACAAATTCTTGTTTTAGAACTTCATTACTAAACGCGTTTAAGTCAATTTCAGATACCGTTATCTGTTTAATTTTACGGGGCACTGTCGTGCTTAACACACTATTGAGTGCGGGTATTTTTAATGCGCTTTTACCATCTGATATTTGGATATTCGAAAGGCCAATAATTTGCTCGTCACCCTGTGTGCTCAGCGCAAAGTTCATATGAGAGTCAACTAAGCTTGGGTGTTTTTTATCCTCAAAGTGCAGTGAGTTAATGGTAGCATCGCCAACCACATCAAAGACCAAGCCATTTTTAAGCGTAGCCCAAACTTTGGAGTCGAGCGACATCTGCTTGACCCCCACACCCAAATCCCAAAGATTGAGTGCCAGAAACTGCTCAGAAATATTGTTGAATTTAGCGTAAACTTTGAGCGCTGTATCAGTAATTTTAGGGGCTATTTGCTCGGCTTCTAAGGCAAATTCAACCGAAGACTGCTCACCGTAATGTTTAAGCTCAGCTTTCCCACTCAATTGATGCATGTCTGGAGTATTATTTATTACAAATTGCAACGGGCCGACAACACGCTTAGGTAAGCGCTCAGGATTGAGTACCAAAGATGCATTCTTAAAAACAATCTGCGACTGTCTCAATAGCACTTTTAATAACTGATCAACGCCTTGGTTTATCCTAACCTTAGGCGTGTTTAGCGCTTTATTAGTACTATCGAGCGGTGGCGAGAAAACCGTCATCCACCTACTGTTTTTTTGCTCTGCTTTAAGAGAAAATCCGTCAATAGTTAAATGCTTAAAAACAGGCGAAAAACTTCTAATCGATTGAATAACATCAAACTCCGCCACTACGGTTTTTATTGTTAGCGCTCTAGCTTCATGCTGAGGGTCAACAATATAGATATTATTAATTTTAAATTGCGGTTTAGACTGCACCCATAGCGCTTCGATACTTTCAATATTAACGCGAGCACCGAGTTTTTGCGTAAGATAAGCGCTAATTTCTGTAGGATATTGATTTATTTTCGGCAACGCAAAGCGCAACGTCATCACTAAGCAGGCCACGATGACGCAAAAAGTAATTATAAAGACAACAAGCCCGTTAAATGTTCTTTTTACCATTAACCATCCCCAATATTGGGCTAATAGAGCCTTATAAATCAAAGCAATAGAAAAATTGTACTTTCAATACGCTCAATGCTTCACACCAGATAAGAAAACAGACTCACTAAGAGCAGCTGTGCCATCAACACCCATTGTATGAACATATTATCAACATTATATTTATGACAAAATACAATATTTAAACTTTAGCCTTAGTGTAATACTTATAATCACACTAAGGCTAAATTCACTTAAGCAATGTGCATCACATCTATCTCAAAACAACATCGAAATGTTCTGGGCCATAATGCGCATCGACTTTAATTTGAATCACTTTACTAATAAATGTCTCTAACTCAGCCAAATGGTTCGACGCCTCATCATTAACGTATTCAACAACAGCAGCTGATGCTAATACTAGATAGGAATCCGTATCATAAGCGCGATGCTGACGTAAAATTTCTCTAAAAATTTCATAACAAACTGTTTCAGGGGTTTTTACAAAACCTCGACTATCACACTGCGGGCATGATTCACATAAGATATGCTCTAAACTCTCACGTGTTCTTTTACGCGTCATCTCCACTAAACCAAGCTGTGAAACACCCATCACTTTGCATTTAGCATGATCTTTCTCAAGCACTCTCTCAAGTGCACGTAGCACTTGTCGTTGATGGTCTTGTGACTCCATGTCAATAAAGTCAATAATTATTATCCCACCTAGATTGCGTAATCTAAGTTGACGGCCAATTGATGTTGCCGCTTCCAGGTTGGTTTTAAAAATTGTCTCTTCAAGATTTCGGTGCCCGACAAAACCACCGGTATTAACATCAACCGTGGTCATCGCCTCTGTCTGATCGATAATTAAATATCCACCCGATTTAAGATCAATCTTACGCCCAAGAGCGCGCTGCATTTCTTCTTCAACGTTATACAGATCAAAAATCGGACGCTCACCCGGATAGTACTCCAGACGAGACATTAACTCAGGCACCAATGAGCGAGTAAAATCTTCCGCTTTATTAAAGGTCTCCCGTGAATCGATGCGAATTCGCTCAATACCAGTATGCGCCATATCTCTTAGGGCACGCATATTTAATGGCATATCTTCGTATACAACAGCCGGAACAGACACTGTTTTTATTTCTTTTTCAATACTCTTCCAAAGACGCTTTAAAAAGCGAATATCAGATTTAAGCTCTACCTCACTTGCGCCCTCTGCAACAGTGCGCAAAATATAGCCCGCAGACTCTGCATTATCTTCTTCTAAAGTGGTTATTAATGTATTGCGTAGGCGTTCGCGCTCTTTTGGATCATCAATGCGCTGTGAGATGCCAACGTGGGTACTATTGTGCATGTACACCAAATAGCGCGAGGGAATAGATATATGGGTAGTTAGTCTCGCGCCTTTTGTACCTAGTGGATCTTTAGTGACTTGCACAACAAGCGATTGGCCTTCTTTAAGAATGTGCGCAATAGAGTTTTTATTTTTTTCCTCTATATGCGGATCCTTACAAATGACCTCATCAACATGGATAAAAGCGGCTTTATCTAGTCCTATTTCAACAAAAGCAGCTTGCATACCAGGGAGAACCCGTACCACTTTCCCTTTATAAATATTGCCGACAATCCCACGTTTACTGGTGCGCTCAACATAGATTTCCTGAGGCATACCATTCTCAATGATCGCAACCCGTGTCTCCATCGGGGTAAAATTGATCAGTATCTCTTCGCCTATCGTCGTTGCCACAGCTACTTCCCTTCACAATTAGCACGGTTATTCACCGCAAAATTTAAAATTCACATATTAACAATAATTTACACTACAACTGAACACTTACTATGACTCTTCTATTGAAAATGGTGATTTCAACGTTCGAACTGCCACATTGGAATATCAAACTGCGCCAATAGTTCTGCGGTTTCAACGACGGGCAAACCAACAATCGCTGAATGACTGCCTTGTATCTGCCTGACAAATCTTGCGCCTATCCCTTGCACGGCATAACTGCCGGCTTTATCAGCAGGCTCTCCCGTTTCCCAATAGCTTGCACACATCTGCTCATCCAGCTGACAAAATTGCACCTTAGAAACAACAAGCAACTCGTGCCGCTGTTGTGCATCCACAACCGCTACTGCCGTCACCACTTCATGCCAACGCCCTGACAAAGACATTAACATCTGCAGCGCATCAGCCTTAGACTCTGGCTTTCCCAGTATTTCACCATCAAGCACGACACTGGTGTCAGAACCTAAAACCGCCGCATGTTTATCTGACAAATCGAAAACTTTCTGACTTTTTTCTCGCGCTAAGCGACAGACATAATCCTCTGCACTCTCGCAGCTTAGTACCGACTCGTCTATATCTGCAGCGCGTATGGTGAATTTAACACCTAGATCTTGCAAGATTTGGCGACGTCTTGGTGAGGCTGAAGCGAGTATTAGCTGATTCATAATTTGCTCATTAAGATAGTTTCTTCACTATGATATTTTAAAGGTGCGCCTAATACTGCGCAGCATGACAAATACCCACGGCCACATAAGAGCACTTATGACAGCAGGTATTAAAAAAGTAAAGTTGCCGGCAGTTGTTCCTGTGACCGCCTGGAACCAATAAAATATAAACTGATTAACCACTATCAACAAGAACACTACAAACGCTTGCTGCCACAACGGATACATGCGCATTTTTCTATGCATTAACAAAGTGATGAATGCTATCGTTGTTATGGCTATTGCATTAATACCCAGCTCAGAGCCTTTAAGAACATCTAGCATTAAACCAATCAACCAGGCAAAACCCACCCCAAAGCGCTGCGGAAGCGCCATAATCCAATAAATAACAAAGAGTGCAACAAACTCTGGACGCCACCATTCAAGAAAAATAGGCAGTGGAATTTGCGAAAGCATCAACGCTATAATGAAAGTCCCCATGATAATCATTATTCCACCGGGACTATGCTGACTCACGAGCCTTCCTCTAATGATTGTATTGGCGACACTATTTCTACAATCGGCTCTGGTTTAGGCTTTTCACCAACCATTAACACATAGCGACTATTATTTAATCTAGCCAATGGTTTTGCTTTAACAATCATAAATTTACGACTAGGATCTCTAAGCACATAGACCACTTTCGCCAATGGATAACCGTAGGGGAAACGTCCTCCTAAAGCGGAGGAGACCAAAACATCACCTTCGCGAATGTCTGCATTATCCGGCACATGCGTCACATCTAACTCGCCGTGATTGCCATTACCAAGCGCAATTGCGCGCATGCCGTTACGCACCACTTCGACCGGCAAAGCATGGCGCCCATCAGTCACTAGCATAGTGCGGTTAGTGTACAAGGACACTTCAACAACCTGCCCCATAACACCACCTGCATCTAATACAGGTTGTCCTACAAAGACGCCGTCTTCGCTGCCCTTGTTTAATATCACTTGATGCTGAAATGGATCTGGGTTAACGCCAATTAATTCCGTTAACAGCACTTTATCATCAACTCTGGCACTGGCATTCAAAAGCTCGCGTAATCGAATATTTTCTGCACGCAATACTGTCATTTGCTGAACTTTGCGCTCGAGAATAATAGAGCTAGAACGAAGTTGATTATTATCTTTAATTAACGCAGTGCGCTCAAGCAACACCATTGAAATATCATCAGCGATTTTTGTCGGTATATCAACTAGCCACTGAATCGGCGTCAAAAGAACAGAAAGCACGGAGCGCACAGGACGCACAGAATCACCGCGATAATCAGAGACCAATAGCCCCAATGCAATAATAATTAATAAAATAAAACTGAGACGGGGCAACCCACCTCTAAAGATAGGCTTCAACTAAGCTCTCCATAAATAACGAAATAGAATGAGTAGCTTATTGAAACCTGATGTGATTTTTTAAACAGGTTTAACACAAAAACGCCTTGTTAACTGAGGGAACAGAGGCGTGTTAGGGTAATCGCATGTTCCATGGACTTACGCCCAATCTATAAAGATTCCCAGAGCTAACTCTTTAGCTAGCTTTCGAATACAAACAGAAGCTACAGAGCAAACTCTCGATGATTTAAATGATGCCTAACTCATCTTTTGGATAATTTAAACTTAATTTAACGCCGTTTTGATTAACCAAACTGCGCCAAATTCATTGCTAATCGTAAGATAATAGCTCAAACGCCTGCTTGTCGATTAGTTCTAAAGCACGTCCACCACCTCTAGCAACACAAGTAAGAGGATCTTCTGCAAGAATAACCGGAAGACCACTTTCTTCGCTTATTAAACTATCAATATTACGTAGCATTGATCCGCCGCCAGTCAATACAATTCCACGCTCTGCGATATCAGATGCCAATTCGGGCGGGCATTGCTCTAGCGCACTTTTAACCGCCTGAACAATCGCAGATAAAGGCTCTTGAAGCGCCTCTAATATTTCATGTGAATTTAAGGTAAAGCTACGCGGAATACCTTCAGCTAGATTTCTACCTCTAACATCAATTTCAAGGACTTCACTGCCCTGATAAGCGGTACCAATTTCTTGCTTGATACGCTCTGCAGTCGCATCACCAATCAAACTGCCATAATTGCGGCGAACATAAGTAACAATCGCTTCATCAAATCGATCTCCACCCACCCTTACAGAATCAGCGTAAACAATACCGTTGAGTGAGATAACAGCAATTTCAGTTGTTCCCCCACCTATATCGACCACCATAGAACCATTCGGTTCTTCTACCGGCAATCCAGCACCGATAGCAGCAGCCATCGGCTCTTCGATCAAATGGACCTGACGTGCCCCCGCACCCATAGCAGACTCTTTAATAGCGCGACGCTCTACCTGAGTTGACTTACAAGGCACACAGACCAGCACACGCGGGCTAGGTGTAAATATAGTATTGTCGTGTACTTTCGAAATAAAGTACTGCAACATTTTTTCAGTTACGTGAAAATCAGCAATCACCCCGTCTTTCATCGGCCGTATAGCCGTGATATTGCCAGGTGTACGTCCAAGCATTCGCTTAGCGTCAGCACCTACAGCAGCAACAGTTTTTTGATTGCCATTTTGGCGGATAGCAACAACGGACGGCTCATCTAGAACTATCCCTTTGTTGCGCACAAATATTAGTGTATTAGCCGTTCCAAGATCTATAGATAGATCACTGGAAAAAAGGCCTCGAATTTTCTTGAACATCGTTATTGGGAACCCCGAAAATAAAGGCGAATGCATCGAATTATAAAAACAGCCAACTTTAACAACGCAACGCATTTAGAGCAAGAAACAATTAGAGTATTCTCCATTTCTTTGGTAAATTTACCCTTTTGCTTGCTCTATATAATTACAGGTATTTTTCAGCATCATCTGCGATACCACTAATCGCACTGAAATCGCACTGAAAGACCTTACTTATTCGAGCCTTAAAGACATTAATAATATCTACAAGTTCAATCAATAGAGACTTTCAGCCATGGCACTAGACAAATCCGATGTTGATAAAATCGCTCATTTAGCGCGCATCAACATCGAGGAAAAAGACACTCAAGCTTACCTGCAAAATATCACCAGCATTCTCGATTTAGTCGATCAAATGCAGGAAGTTGATACCAGTAATGTTGAGCCACTCGCTCACCCGATGGACGCCATTCAACGTCTTCGTGCTGACGATATTACCGAACAGAATCAACGTGAATTACTACAGAGCGTTGCCCCTGCCGTCGAAGAAGGCCTTTTTCTCGTTCCCAAAGTTATTGATTAATCGCAGACAGGACTACACGAATGTTTAGCAAGACAATTGCGCAGCTCTCAAAGGGACTGCACACCGGCGAATTTAGCTCAAGCGAACTCACGCGCAGCTACCTAGATCGCATCGAAGCACAAGATAGCAAGTTCAACAGCTACATCACTGTAACACCAGAACTTGCTATGGAGCAGGCAAAGGCCGCAGATAAAGCCATTGCTGCAGGCACAGCCAGCCCAATGACCGGCATTCCTATTGCACACAAAGATATTTTTTGCAGCAAGGGCGTGCGCACCAGCGCGGGCTCAAAAATGCTCGACAATTTTATCTCACCTTACGACGCCACCGTTATTGAGAAATTCAATGCCGCACAAAGCGTCAGCTTAGGAAAAACCAATATGGACGAGTTCGCTATGGGCTCATCCAATGAAAACAGCTTTTACGGCGCGGTCACTAACCCCTGGGGCGAAAACCGAGTCCCCGGTGGATCATCTGGCGGATCAGCCGCTGCCGTTGCCGCACAATTAGCAGCCGGCACCACCGGCACTGATACCGGCGGTTCAATTCGTCAGCCTGCTGCACTAACCAACCTAACAGGCATTAAACCTACCTACGGTCGTGTATCACGCTTTGGTATGATTGCCTTCGCCTCATCTTTAGACCAAGCAGGGCCAATCACCAAAACAGCACAAGACGCCGCCATAATGCTTAACGTCATGGCAGGTTTTGACCCTAAAGACTCAACCTCTTCGCAAGAGACGGTAGATGACTACACTGCAACACTGAATCAACCTCTTAAAGGCTTAAAAATAGGCCTGCCTAAAGAGTTTTTCAGCGCGGACTTAAATCCAGAGATAGCGGCACGCGTACAGAGCGCACTTAAAGAATATCAGGCACTGGGCGCAGAACTTAAAGAAATCAGCTTACCTAACACGGCCCTAGCAATTCCTTCATATTATATAATTGCACCCGCAGAGGCCTCATCCAATCTTTCACGCTTTGATGGCGTCAAGTTTGGACACCGCTGCGACAACCCTGTCGATCTTGAAGACATGTATAAGCGTACTCGCGGTGAAGGCTTTGGGACTGAAGTTAAACGTCGCGTACTCGTTGGAACTTATGCGCTTTCTGAAGGTTTTTACGATGCTTACTACAAGAAAGCACAGCAAATTAGACGCCTTATTCAACAAGACTTTGCCAACGCATTGAAAGAAGTCGACGTCATTATGGGACCAACCACCCCACAACCTGCTTTTAAAATTGGCGAGAAGACATCTAACCCTGTCGACATGTACATGGAAGATATTTACACGCTATCACTCAACCTTGCCGGCCTACCTGGCATGTCAATCCCATGTGGGAAAGTTGATAGCTTACCGGTAGGGCTGCAAATTATTGGCAACTACTTCGCAGAGCAACGCCTATTAAATGTCGCTCACATGTTCCAACAAGCCACCGACTGGCACACACAAACAGCCCCTGGCTTATAAGGAGAACACTATGCAATGGGAAGCGGTAATTGGGCTGGAAATTCACGCACAGCTCGCCACTAAAACCAAAATATTTTCAGGGGCTAGCACGGCATTTGGCGCAGAGCCAAATACTCAAGCTTGCGCTATCGATTTAGCCCTGCCTGGCACACTACCAGTCTTCAACAAAGAAGCACTGGAAATGGCCGTCATGTTCGGCACAGCTATTAATGCTGAAATAGGAAAAACCTCGGTATTTGACCGTAAAAACTATTTCTACCCCGACTCACCTAAAGGCTACCAGACCAGCCAGCTATTTTATCCTATCGTAGGGCTTGGTGAGCTAGACATCAATTTAAGCGATGGCAGCACTAAGCGTATCGGTGTCACTCGCGCACACCTTGAAGAAGACGCCGGCAAATCGCTACACGAGAAGTTTGCCAACATGTCAGGCATCGATTTAAACCGCGCCGGCACTCCTTTACTTGAAATTGTCTCTGAGCCAGATATGCGTAGCGCCGAAGAAGCCGTGGCCTACGCCAAAAAAATTCACTCTATCGTCACCAGTCTTGGCATTTGTGACGGCAACATGGCAGAGGGATCTTTTCGAGTTGACTGCAACGTTTCTGTACGCCACAAAGGCGATGAAAAGCTTGGTAACCGTACCGAATCCAAAAACATCAACTCTTTCCGCTTTATCGAGAAAGCCATCAAAGGTGAAATCATACGTCAGATCGAAATCCTGGAAGACGGCGGAAAAATTGATCAAGAAACACGACTGTACGATGCCGAGAAAGACCAAACTCGCACTATGCGCAGCAAAGAAGAAGCCAACGATTATCGGTACTTCCCCTGCCCCGATCTATTGCCTATTGTCATTGAAGACGATTATATTGAAGCTATTCGCAACAACCTTCCCGAGCTGCCAGATGCGCGCAAGCTACGCTTTATAGATCAGTACAAGCTTTCAGAATATGATGCCTTAAACTTAAGCGCGGACAAAGCACAAGCAAGTTTTTATGAAGCTGTTGCCGTGCAGTGCAAAGACGCCAAATTGGCCGCCAACTGGATGCTAGGAGAGCTCGCTAAATTGCTGAATCAACATGATTTGAGCATAGACCAATCTCCGGTTGACGCAAACGACCTAGGGCTTTTGCTAGCGCGCATCAAAGACAGCACACTTGCTGCCAATGGTGCCAAACAAGTACTGGAAGCTCTGTGGAACAAAGAAGGCGAAGTTGACAGCATCATTGCAGCCAAAGGCCTAAAACAAGTCACCGACACTGGCGCGATCGAAGCCATTGTTCGTGAAGTGGTTGGCAACTGCGACAAGCAAGTGCAACAATACATTGCAGCAGAGCCCGACAAGCGCGGCAAGATGTTAGGCTTCTTCATGGGCCAAATAATGAAAGCCTCGAAAGGCAAAGCAAACCCAGGCCAAGTGCAAGCCCTACTGGTACCTATCTTAGACGAGCTTTGCTAGGCAGGCGAACAACAAAAAAGCGGATACAAAAAATGCCACTATTTAGTGGCATTTTTATTGAGCAAATAAACCACCCCAAGATTTGTTACTTTTTTAAATTAGAATCAACCAAGGTCAAATAATGCGGTAACAATATCTGTCGAGAACGCGCCATTAGACCACTCGCATCGACACTTGCAGACACTTGCCCCTGCTCATCAACAGACAACACCCCCTGCTCGCACATCGCCTTTATAAAACCAGCCAAGCCTTTGGAGTCAGTATACTCAGGAGACTGAAAGCCAAACTCAGCATGCAACAAACCCGCCAGCCGCACTGCTTCATCAATCAAATTATCCAAGGTTAAAGCACCAGTACCTTCTAACAGCCTGAACACTACATAATAGCGCAACAAATAAGGCTCAACGGTCTGCATCAACGAGACAGACAACGCTGTATTTCTCACCAACAGAGACTTTTCTTCTTCAATAACTAGCTGCTGATCCACCAATAAATCACGAATCTCTTTCAATGCTTTGTTAACATCAGCACCTTGCCAAGGCCAATACAATTCTTTTGCCAAATACGGATAGACCGCTTTAATTAATTTTGGCACCGTTTGAGCCAAAGGCTTGGGGTAGCGCTTAGACACCAACAAATACAACCCAACCAATAGCGTTAAATGATGAATTTGATTACGGTAATAAGTCATCTCACACGCTTGCTCAGGAGTCAAATAAACATGATCACTACTAATACTCAACTGCCCACGCATTTGCGCATCATAAATCCACTTATCGACACTCCCCATAGCAATACCCACTGGAGCATTAGGCATTTTCACAAGAAGAGACGAAAGACTATTTACCTGCTCAACTAACTGCACACGGCTCATGCGCAGCCTGCGCCCAGAAAGCAGCACTGTCGCTAAAAGAGCACTCTCATTAACGTAACAAGCCCCACTGATACGCTCCATCACTTGCTGTGCTAAAAATGCACTTTTTCCTTTAATATTTTCAAATTTAGAGACATTATCTCCCAGCAGAATAGGATCAGCAAAACTGACCACGGCATCACCAAAATTCCCTCTAAACTGCTTTAAACTTTGCACAAAACCAAACAGTGACTCTGGCGCCTTTTTATTGTCCGTCAGCTGCTTAGCATAGCTTCTTGATTCCACCAACTTATCATAACTAATCCAGACGGGAACCAACGCAATTGGCTTTACATTTTTTTGCAGACAAGCCTCAAGCGTAATAGATAACATTCCGACTTTTGGCGGCAAAAGCCGGCCCGTTCTTGAGCGCCCGCCCTCCACAAAATACTCTAGCGCATGCCCATTAGCATGCAGGTTTTTTATATAGTTTTTAAACAACAGCCCGTAAAGCGGGTCATCATAGAAGGAACGACGCATAAACACCGCACCGCCTTTTTTCAAAAAACGCCCAAGCACAGGTGCATTTAAATTATCGCCAGCCACAATATGCGGGATCATCAACCCTTGGTTATGTAACATCCACGACATCAACACATAATCCATATGAGAGCGATGACAAGGCACAAAAACGGTTTGATAGTCTTTTGCCAACACTCTCACCTTATCTATACCTTTAAGACTCACTCGACGATAAGTACGCGCAAAGAACCAAGTCAATAAAGAGCTCACAATGCGAATAAAGCTAGGACTTACGTTAGTTGCAATAGCGTTTATTTGTTGTCGTGCATATTTTTCACTTTTCTCAAAGCTTTGCAATTGCTCTTCACTGTGCAACTGAATTTGTCGCTGAACATCGCTCTGCGCCAATATCCGATCAAGTAACTGCTTCCTATTCGAGAGATCAGGCCCAAAAGTAGCCTGCCTGCGCGCAGTAAAATGACGCTGCATCAACTGAACAATATTACTTGCAGTGACTCCTGCTGGTTGGTTTTGATTTTCACTCATCAGCGCCTTAAGCGAAAACGGCTTGTCTAACTGCAATAGAGTCTGCCTACCACTAACCACCAATTGCACTAGGCGCCCCCACCAACCTTTAGGCCCCCATCGCTCGGAAAAAACTACCCGCCACCAAGAGGATGTGCGGTTAGGGAAATGGCCGTGATAAATGGTGACAGGCACTATCTTGATGTCAGATTGCAAGGCACCAAACTCTAATTTTTCTACCAACGACTCAAGCCGATACTGCATCGTTTTTGTGGCTTTTTTGTCAACGGACAATAAATCGCGAGCAATAATAAGCGCTCCCTGCTCTTTCAGAGACTGAGCAAGTAGCTCAACATGCTCTGAGCGAGAGGTTTCAAGAATATAAATAACATTTTCACCAATGCGTAAATGCTCATCACCTAGCACCTTAGCGCTGACAAATAACTTATTGAGAAATTTTCCAATCACGCTCATAAACAACCTAACTCACAGATAACTAACAACACTTTAATAGACAGGCACGAAACCTAATAAAAAACGCAGCAAAAAAGGATCTATAGATAAACACAGGATCCGCAAACCTTAAACATGACCACTACAGCTATTTAGCCTTTTAATATTCTATGCCTGATAACACCCTGCTAAAAACTTTATTAATAATGCGGCGGTGGAGGCTCTACACTTTCTACTGCCATCTCATCGTGCTGACCACTATTGACTTTTTGATTAAGCATTTTCACAGCTTGCGACAAATCCATCAGAATTTGATCTTGCCTGGCAACCACATCACTTAACTCATCAATCATTTGCTCTTGAAAAGCCACTCTGGACTCCAATTCAGAAATTCTATCTTCCATCTCAATCTCTACTAAAAGTTTGCCACATAATACCGCGGCTTTCGCTCTCTACCTACCATAAATTAACGCAGCGACAAATAAACACTTGGCCGCAACCCTTTGCCCACAAAATGCAAACAGTATATAAACCCCTGGTAGCAAGAACCGCCTAAAATCACCACCTACCAGGAACGCATATCATTCGCATAAAGCTTGTTAAATTATTCGTTTTCACCATTAAATTGCCTTTTCTAAACCACTGCAGCTAAGACAACACCATTGGACACTGTTCTTCACACAATTTCATTGAATTCTAACAAAAACATCTGTATATCTATTTCTGCTCCGTTATTACGCTTTGTCTAAATTTATAGGTTCTATCATTAGACTGACCTAACGCGGTTTTTGTATGTTTTAATCAATTTCTAACTATAAGAGAATATTCAATGAGTGGTAATCAACTTATCCGCAGCGTCATCGCAAGTGCCATCGCAGCTGCTTTAATTCCGTTTCTATTAAACAAGTTCGCTGGACTAACAGTTGCCTATGAAGCAAGTGTATTAGTCATCATTTTTGCCGTCGTTTTTGCCAGCTGTGCGCTAAGCGCTTTCAATAACAACAGCACATCAGATTCAAACGCAAACGCTGTGAGAGAAAATGGCGCTGAATACGATGACGAAGAAGAATTTGAAGACGACGATCGTGAACATGGCACAGTAAAATGGTTCAATGTTTCTAAAGGCTTCGGCTTTATCACCCGAGAAAACGGCGACGATGTGTTTGTACACTTCCGCAATATCCGTGGTCGCGGTCACCGCTCTTTAAGCGAAGGCCAACAAGTTAAGTTCCATACTCGCGACAGCGACAAAGGCCTACAAGCAGAAGATGTCTCAATTCTTCGCACTTAAGCAGCCTTTTAAATATAGTGTAACCCATCCGGTTACACTATTTACTCTCAAGCTTTAAACCCCTTACACTACCGCTATTTAAAACAAATCCCCCTGAGTTCCCCCAGGCCATTCAGGCAACGGCTCTATATCCGGCAGCCGCGCGTTTAACAACTTTGTAAATTCAATAGCCAAATGTGGTGCCCGCACATTATCAGGCGTATGAAAAAACAAATATGGCAGCAACCCTTGGTTAAGCCAAAAAACAACCTTCTCAACCCATTGCATCAGCACCCAACGCCCTAACTCTATATCCATTGGCACAATCACCCGTACAAATGGATGAGAGCCAGTATTAATAACATGAGTGGGCACTCTAGGCTTGGCAGCTAACGCCTCTCGCGTAGGAACATCCAACACTGCATCTTTTTGTTCACAGGCAAATAAACTTCGAGTATCAAAAATAACTCGATTGACATGATACGCTTTCAGGATTTGATTAAACTTACGCTCAACATCGCCTTTTCTAAAGAAGTCTAAGTGCCTAACCTCTACCCCGTAATTAAATTCTGTCGGTAAATCCTTTAAAAAGGCGGCTAGGCGATATAAATCTTTTGCTGCAAAATGCGCATCCAATTGCAGCCAAATAATGCCCAACTTATCATTTAGCGGTGAAATACGGTTCAGAAAATCACAAACCAGCCGTGAACAATGTATAAGACCTTGTTTATGTGATATTTCTTGGGGAAACTTAAAACAGAACTTAAAATAGCTAGGCGTTGAGTCATGCCATTTTTTAAGATTGGCACTACTAGGCAACGCATAGAAAGAAGCATTTCCTTCAATAGAAGAAAAATAACGTGAATACTGAGATAAACCGGCACTGACAGAAGAATTAGACGAATACCAATGACTATGATGCCATTGCGCTAGACCTATATGTATTTTTTTGTGCATATACAAGTATTACGTCCTAAATTAAAGATTCTGTCTGTGCCAATAAGCATTGTTTATTGCTACACTTACTCTACTCTATAAAAAACACGAAGGTAACACTAACCTATGGATTTCGCTTCACTTATCGGCATTATATCGGGCATTGCGCTGATTGTATCTGCCATTTTTTTAGGCGGTACTCCCGATGTATTTGTCAACATTCCTGGATTGATGATTGTCGCTGGCGGAACACTGGCAGCTACATTGCTGACAGTTCCCTTTAAAGATGTTTTAAATGGCTTCAAAGCCGCTTACTTCGTTTTCACTAGAGACAAAACCAACGCATCAGACATGATAGACACCATGATTGAACTGAGTAAAATCAGCCACCGTCATGGCCTATTAAAAATGACTCATATAAAAACGGATTCTAAGGTACTAAAACGTGCCTGCAATTTATTGGCAGAGGCAGCCTCTGAACAAGTCATTCGAAATACCTTACAAAACGAAATAGATTCTTTAGTTGCCAGACATTTCGCCGCCCAAGATGTCTTTAAAAAAATGGGCTCCTACGCGCCTGCATTTGGCATGCTAGGCACATTGATCGGTCTGATTCAAATGCTAAGCCAGTTAAACAATCCAGAAACCATAGGACCTTCAATGGCTGTCGCACTGCTTACCACTTTCTATGGATCACTATTAGCGACTATGGTATTTCTACCCATAGCAGGCAAGCTTCGCGCCCGAACCCTCTCTGAGGTCACTAACTTAGAAATTATCCGCGAAGGCAGTATAAGCATCCTGACTAACGACCAGTGGGCTCACGTGTATGAGCAACTATCAGCATACTTGCCTGAGAACAAACGAGCCTCAATATTTGCAGACAAAGAATAAGAGCAGCGTATGAATAAGGCAATAGCACTTCATGAAGATAGCGCAGACAATAATTGGATCGTCACTTTTGCCGACCTTGTAACATTGCTATTGGTATTTTTCATATTGCTTTTTTCAGTCTCTACCGTCAAAGAGGAATCTTTTGAAGAAACAATCGACGCCGTAAAATCTGCGTTAAAGGGAACTGGAAAAGGCTCTAAAGCTGGTGCAGGATCCGGCACAAAAGACGATAAAGACTCAACCAAAGTTGAAACAGGCACTGTCCCCACTGACTCAACAGACCCTTCTATAGAAACTGGCGAAAAGGATCAGGCGCCGACAGAAGAAGTCAAACCTGAAATAATCACACCTTTCTCTGTCATTCCCGCCAAACCCACGCCTAGTCGAGAGGAAATGCAGAAAAAACAAGACATGGCGCGCGTATCACAATCTATCAAAAACTTAGTAAAAAAAGCCGCGGGCGAAAAAGATACTAAAGTATCGCCACCAAAAGATGATAAAATAATAATCAATGTACGTGGAGACCTTTTTTTCAACAAAGGCTCAGCGCAATTTAAACGCGAAGCGATGCCAATCATGGATGGTATTGGTAGTATTTTAAGAAAAAACAGCAACTTTGAACTCTCGATTAACGGGCACACAGACAACATACCCATCAGCACTAACAGATACCCCTCTAACTGGGAGCTTTCCGCCATAAGAGCAACGACAGTATTACGCTACTTTATCCGCGGCGGTATGAGCCCGGATAGAGTATCGGCAACTGGATATGGTGAGTCCATTCCTGTCAGCGCTAACGATACCGATGAAGAGCGTGCTGAAAATAGAAGAATTGAATTTGTACTTGAGCGAAAACCATCATGAAAAAACCATTATTTGAAACTGAAGACTTAGATGAAACAAATAGAGGAGAATTTCGCCTCTACCCCAGCGAAGAAGATGGCATCACCTTAACGATTGCAGGCAAGCAAGTCGAAGTGGTTAACATATCTGGCAACGGCCTAGCGTTTAAATTTGTCGGAAACGTTAAAAAAGCCACCTATAAAATTGTGCTAGATTTCGGTATCGAAGAAAAACATCGTATTGAATGCGCCCTTAAAGTGCTTCGCCAAGATGCCCCGGTGTATAGCGGGTCATTAATCGACTTAACACCTTCTGATTCACGCCTCATCGGACAGTTTATAATTAACAGCCAGAAACGAGCGATTAGACGCGGCACAGGCGCTAATTGACCAAATCCTCACCACAGCCGTTCAGCCCCAGCCTTTATTTTAAAATAACTTAAATAATAGTTGCAGGGTCAGCAGAAGACTGTATACTTCGCTCCACAGTTTGAGAGGAAACACTTTAACTAAAAATTATTTAAGATTATCAAGAACTTAGATAATAAAGTGTTTTGTTGATGCGGGGTGGAGCAGCTTGGTAGCTCGTCGGGCTCATAACCCGAAGGTCGTAGGTTCAAATCCTGCCCCCGCTACCACTTTCTTACTGATATTTATTGATGCGGGGTGGAGCAGCTTGGTAGCTCGTCGGGCTCATAACCCGAAGGTCGTAGGTTCAAATCCTGCCCCCGCTACCAATAAATAATTGGAAGTGTAAATGCTAGGGCTAAGCTCTTCATTAACACTGGCGAAGATCAAAGGTTTAACCCTTTATCTGCCTCCAATAAATATGTAAAGTTAGTCATGCATTCAACATGCTGACATTGATGCGGGGTGGAGCAGCTTGGTAGCTCGTCGGGCTCATAACCCGAAGGTCGTAGGTTCAAATCCTGCCCCCGCTACCAACTTTACTACAGCAACCTTATCTCTAATACATCAGCTTAATAGCCTATCTGATTCAACTCCTCATAAATACTAGTAAAGATCTAAGCTAAATACCCCCACTAGCAATTTTAAAATATCAGACACTCTCACCCTAAACAAGCTACTTTTTAATTAAATGAAACACACCTTACTTTAGCTCTATACCAACATTATTATGCCTAACTGTTTTCTCGACATATAATTCATAAAACCCGTTGAAGCCATTCAATTACTTGGGTAAATTCAGTCATTAGAAAATAAACATGGAAGCCTTATGCCGATCTGCGTTATAGAAACCCAAAGACTCAATATAAGCTTACTGAAACCTGAAGAAGCCTCGCTGCTAAAAGAGTATTTAAAACGCAACAAAGAGCATTTAGCCCCCTGGGAGCCTACCCGTGATTCTAGCTATTACTCTGACTCAGAGATTAGCATCCGAATTAAAAACGCGCTACTAGCCTTTAAACAGCAGTCTGCTTTCTATTTTGTACTACTCAACAAAAGTAACGATAAAGTCATCGGCGTTTGTAACTTCGCCAACGCAGTGCGAGGCCCCCTACAGGCCTGCCACCTAGGCTATGCGATTTGCCATGAGCACCAAGGGCTTGGCCTTATGCAAGAATGCCTTAGCGCTACTACAGATTACGTATTCAACACCCTCAAGTTTCACCGCATTAACGCCAACTACATCCCTCGCAATAAACGCAGCGAAAAGACGCTGACAGCATTAGGTTTTGAACGAGAGGGCTACGCAAAATCATATTTAAAAATAGCCGGAAAATGGCAAGATCATGTCTTAACAGCCTTAATCAACCCTAACCCAAAGCACTAATCTAAAACACTGCTACAAGCGTGCGCCAGATTAGCATTTAGCATAAGAATTCCTCCATTAACTTTAATGAGCACTTAAAGTAACTTCCCCCTTAATATACCGATTGACTAATCACTTTTTTATAGACATATGACATTAATACTAGAGCACCAATCAATACTGCGCCCACCACAATGGACAAAACTACCGATTGGACACCAAATTCTCCAGCATACAGCGCCACCAATAGCCCAGCCAAGGGCTGCGACAAGTTATTAAGCAATACAACCAGACCTGTTGTCTTACCAAAGTCTTGAGCGGGAATTATCTGCTTTCGCAAACTTCGCAAAAACACATTAAACATTTTGTCAAAACCGACGATCATCAAAAAACCCACCAGATACACCCATGCACTTTGGCTCAATCCTGTGATGATCCCCCCCACACACAATACCATGAAACTCGTCACCCCAAGCACACTTATAGACAAAGTAGCACGCCCTATATAAAGCAAAACAACGATCGTAGTTGCAGCGCCCAACATCTGCAAAAGCGCATATTCAGTTTCGCTTTGGGCGTACACTCCCGTGTAAATAGCAGCGCTGGTCGCCAACAAAACACCGACTATCAAATTTACCGCAAATGCCAAATAGATCACCGCCAACAAATTGGGAAGTTTATTAATATTGACCAAAGCACATCTTAATGAACTAACGATATTTAGCTCATCTTGAGTCAATTTTTTCCAACATGGTTTAATGCTCTTCAACCAGATATGCAGCGATATATCAGCACTCAAAAACAGTAAAGCAACAAACACTAGCACCGCCTGCCACTGAGCAAGGAACAACAATAAAGCCGCAATTAACGGCCCCAACACCATCGCTAACTGATCCACCAATTGAGTATGAGCCAGCACTTTTTGGAAACGCATTTTCTTAAATACCAGCGGTAAAATAGCCTCGCGCGCCATCATCCCCTGCGTGGTAAGCACGCCCACTATTGCCGCGACACCAATCAACCAATAAATACTAGGAAAGAGAAAATAGCCAACCAGCGCCAGCAAAACAACAATAAAACGCGCAAACTGACTACGACTTAAGAGCCGATATGGGGAATAGAAGTCTGTCAAAATACCGCAAATAGGGAATGCGATAAATCTTGGCAAGGTTTCAACAAAAAAGGCAAAGCCTGAGAGCGCAGCATCTGAGGTCAATTGGAATATAACGAGAGGGACTAAAAAAAGTATTACCTGATCAGCAAGCCTCGACAAAAAAAGCGAGCTCATAAAGCCTAAATGCAACAATGGTCAACCCTCCTTGGTTACCTATGTATTAAGACAATTCCTTTACACCATTCTCACGATACAAAGGCCTTTTATACTGTTTAACTAGTTCTTATCCAGAAACGGTTGTAGCGAGGACGCGAGGTGCGCGCAACTAGATGCGGGCGTTTGTCACTCCAAAAGCGACATCTAGTCGCGTACAGATCAAGCTAGCGGGACATCCGTAGCAGACATCCGCTTCTGGATGGGCACTAACTAATATGCTCTTTAATTAAGTTCATCAAACCTTGAGTAGACGGGTCAAAATCAGCACTCTTATTTTTGATATCACTACTTATCTCTGTTGCCAAACGCTTACCCAACTGAACACCCCATTGATCAAATGAGTTGATGTTCCAGATAGCCCCCTGTACAAAAACCTTATGCTCGTAGAGCGCAATCAAAGCACCTAAATTGCGCGGCGTCATTTCATCTAATAACAGCACGTTACTTGGTCGATTGCCCGGGCAATTGACATGCGCCTGCGTATCGTTACCCTGATCACCCACCATAAACGCATTGGCCTGCGCCAGCATGTTCGTGAGCAGCGCAAAATGGTGATCAGTATTATTACCACCGACATTAAGCGTGGCGATAAAATCAACCGGCACAAAGCGGTTCCCCTGGTGCAATAATTGGAAGAAAGCGTGCTGGCCGTTAGAGCCGGTTTGCCCCCAAACGATAGGCCCCGTTTTGTAATCTAACAACTGACCTTCGACATCTACTGACTTACCATTACTCTCCATATCAAGCTGTTGCAAAAACGCAGGTAACTGATGCAAAGCCTGATCATAAGGCAAGATAGCCTGAGTTTCAGCGCCTAGGAAATTAATGTACCAAATACCAATTAACGCCATCAATACCGGCATATTTTTTTCAAGAGGCGCGTTGATAAAATGCTGATCCATGTCGTAGGCCCCTTCAAGCAGCTCGATAAAACCTTCATAACCGATAGAAAGTGCTATCGGTAATCCAATGCTGGACCAAAGCGAATAACGGCCTCCTACCCAATCCCAAAAGCCAAAGATATTCTCTTGATTAATACCAAACGCCATCGCCGCTTCTTGGTTTGTCGATACCGCGACAAAGTGCTTAGACACATCTTGCTCGCTCGCCTGCTGTAAAAACCAGCTCTTAGAGCTATTGGCATTAAGCAGCGTTTCCTGAGTAGAAAAAGTCTTAGTTGAGACGATAAACAAAGTGGTCTCAGGGTTCAAAGATTTTAAGACTTTACTAATATGAAGCCCGTCGACATTGGAGACAAAATGCACTTTTAAGCGCTCATGACGCTGTTCTAACAGCGCCCTACAAACCATATTCGGCCCTAAATCAGAACCTCCGATACCAATATTAACCACATTAGTGATTTTTTTACCGGTGTAACCTAACCACTTACCATCGCGCACTTCATCAGTGAAGGCTTTTAGCTTTTCTAAACTTGCGCGCACTTCAGGCATCACATCTTCGCCGTTAACCTTGACCGGATCAGTGCTGCGATTACGAAGCGCTGTATGCAAAACCGGACGCTGCTCAGTAATATTTACGATGTCACCTGAGAACATTTGTGCGCGGCGCTGGCGCAGTGGAGAGTGCTCAGCTAATTGTATTAAAGTATCTAACACCTCTTTTGATAATAAGTTTTTGGAGTAATCCAAAAACAGACCATCAAGGCGCAAACTCATCTGATCAAATCTTTTAGGATTATCAACAAATGCATCTGAAATACGATCATCGGCTGATGATAATGCTAATTGCTGTAGTTTTTTCCATGTGACAGACTGACTAAGGTTATACATATAAAAACTCGTTACCCTCACTGCTAGTTACTTTTATTCGTAATAATACGTAAATTATATTGATTTTTCACCTTAAAACATAACATTTAAGCATAAGGCTAGGATTTTTACTAAAACCCTACCTTGTTTAACTTTCTTCTTAAAGCAAAGAAAAATGCCTTTTACAGATAAAAGGCATTGTAATGTTTCGAAGGCTCTAGGCACAAAGGCCTTATCATGCACTGTTTTTACAAATTTCCAGGTATTGGGCCACAACACTTTGCATACCTTGCTCAATACATTCAACGGTTAAAACATGGCCAATCGAGACTTCCAGCACACCCGGGATTTGTAAAAATTTAGGAAGGTTTTGTAAATCTAAATCGTGGCCTGCATTGACCTCAATACCGAGCTCTATGGAGCGCGCGACTGCTTTTTGATATTCGCTATAAACAGATTTAGCTTGATCAGTCGCAAAACTTGCAGCAAAAGATTCTGTGTAAAACTCAACTCTATCGCAACCTGATTTAGCCGCAAGCTCTACATGATCAACATTTGGATCGAGAAAAATAGCCGCGCGCACTCCCATGCTTTTTAGCTGCGCGCACGTCTCTTGAACGAGCAGCATGTCTTTAGTCAAATCCCAGCCATGGTCTGAAGTCAACTGATCAGGAGCATCAGGCACTAAAGTGCATTGTGTTGGTTTGATCTGTGCAACCAACGCCATAAAATCAGCAGAAGGATAACCTTCTATATTATATTCAACCCCTTTATTGTCGTGTAACAAGTCACCTAAATCATATGCATCTTGCTGGGTAATGTGTCGCTCATCTTGTCTAGGGTGAACAGTAATACCTTGAACACCTAGATTCATAAATTTTTGCGCGAATTTGACAACATTTGGAAAATCTCGGCCCCGTGAATTTCGAAGCAAGGCGATTTTATTTAAATTAACACTTAATTTAGTCATTTCTTTGATCTCATTTCTATAGAGGCAATCCAGATGAGAGATAGTAGCAAATACACTCACAATGGGACATGAGAGTTCGTTGTTTTTATAAACTAGGAATTTATCGGTCTAGCGCAACACGTTAGAAGAGTACAATTGAGCTTGAGTATACATTTTAGATATTGAAGGATTTTTACTTCGCTGGCGTAACTCAACTGTTCATTCTCGTTAAATAGCCTACTATTCGCCTCAAAAGAGCAACAAATTTTATTCAATTAACCTTGCTCTCGCTACGAGCGCAGTTCTCGGACAACCTCTTAGAAACACCTCAATTCTCTTATTGAGGTGCTTTTTACGCTTTACCCCCCCTACTTCGCCACCATTTTTTTCACGAAGAAATAACAATACCCACCAATCAAAATAGATGCGATAAGATCTATCACCGGAAAAGTCCACCAAATCCCTTTAATACCGTACTCACTCGATAACAGCCACAACATTGGCAATAGTAATATATAAGTACGAAAGGCATTTAAAAATGCGGCAGGCTTGGCAAAACCCAACGCTTGGAATAAAGCAGGACACATCATGGCAATACCTATAGTGAAAAAGCCTATAAAGGTAATACTGGATATTTCAGATGCTGCCGCTATGAGTGCTTGGTCTTGAGTAAACAACTGAAATAGCCATTGTGGTTTAAGTATCATAAACACCGAACAAACCAGTGCGTAAGCCCCACTAGTCAGTATTGAGACTTTGAGAACCTCCGCCACTCTGGCATATTGTTTAGCCCCATAGTTAAATCCTGCGAACGTTTGAAAAGCAATCATCATCCCCAGCACAGGTAGAAATATCAACATAAAAGTACGATTGAATATGCCATTGCCACTAATTAACAACTCTGCCTTATCCCCGCCTACGGTTACTATTGCATAGTTAACTGCGCTTAACATCACCGCGTAACCGGTATAAGACAAAAACACCGGTACTCCTAGGCTTATTGCTTCTAAATGCAACTTAGGCTCAAAACGACATTTGGACCACTCAAATTTTATTAAGTGATCGGATGAGTGCATTACTTTAATACCGTATACCAGTGAGAGCGCCATTGATAACACGGTCGCCCAAGCTGCACCTGGCACCCCCCAATCAAATACAAATAAAAATAGTGCATCGAGAAAAATATTGAGCACCGAAGACAGTGCTAGCATTTTCATCATCTCCATGGACTTCCCTTCGGCACGAAATCCATCAGAATAGACGCCCGAACTAAAGCTGATAAAAGCAAATATCGCGATCGGTGTTATGTATTGATCGGCGTAAAACTGTAAATTCATCGGCATGGCTAAAAAATTAAATATATCACCTTTAAACAGAATCACTAGCGCAGCAAAAAACACCCCGCTGATCACACTTAGGAAAATAGCGCTACTAAAAATGGTATTAGCATGTCCATGCTCTTGTGCGCCTAACTTGCGGGATAATATAGAAGCCATCCCTCCAGCCATCATGCCCGACAAACTAATCAACACCATGTGTATTGGAAAAACAGCAGTCACCCCACCAATAGCGGCTGTTCCGACTGCACGCGCAATAAATATAGCATCGACAAAGTTATAAAGACCATTGACCAATAGGCCGAATATGATTGGCATGGCCATGCGCAAAAATAGAGAAAACACCGGCTCCGTTAACATCGGATTACGCTTAGTATTCTTAGTTGATGTGCTTATTTCTTCGACACTGCTGACGACAGACTCTGCTGAAGTGCTCATTTTTCATATCCTTAGTGGGTAAAGAGTTTATAGATGATATTGATGACTGGCACGAACAAGTATAAAAATTGAAACAATATTTTATTAAAGGCTGCTCCTCCCTTCTTTAGCTTTGATCAGTCATTTAAAGCCAATAGTTTACGTGATTTTATTCACAACAATTGATCATTTTTGCTATACCAAATAAAGAACAGTACAAAGGAAGCCTGCCTCAGGCATTGTTCTTACTTTGGAAATTGATTCTACAGAGACGCAGGGATATTGAGCAAAGTATATAGACTGAGGTTTTGAAATAATAAAACACGGACTTTAAATTAGATGTCTTTAGTGTCAGGTTGGTTAACATGAATGAGAGGTAGCCTAAATCAGGACTTGAGAGATTACCAGAGTTTAGTTTCAGACACGGCCAAGGTTCTAAACTCGTCATTAGCTCTAAAACTATACAGCAAATCAGCATCTTCGCTTTTAAACTGAGTTTTAAAGCGCATTTTCAATCTGGGGGTAAAACACTGGTCCTCTCTTGCTTCTTCAAAATACAGATTAATCTTCTTGGGCACCCTGACAGTACCCGTGTCTAATTTGTATTTATACTTGGTGGTTACTCTTTTTACTTCGGGCTCATCAGCATCTTGAGGGTTCATACCCGTGACAATGGCTTTATCTACACTGCCAAACTCATTGGCATTACGGCGTAAATCCATAAAATAAATACCGCTACCGATGGGGAACCGTCCCATCATTGCTAATAATTTTTCCGTAAATAAAAGATTTATTTCGCCCGCTGCTGCTTGCTTTTTCATGATGCCATAAGCTTTTATATTCAACTCTTTATCAACGGAGCCTTTAACTGACAACATGAAAGAAGTGTAAACTTGACAAACTTTTAACAGATCATCAATTTCAGTTGGCCCGTCAAGATTTGAATCCATCACATCTCTTATAAATGCAAACCGAGCGGCTTGCTGCATTAATGCTGTTCGCTCAGCTTTCTGCACGAGAACTTGATGCTTTTCTTCTCTTTTATCTGCGAACAATTTTTTCTGCCTTGCATCAAGCTTTACATTTGTTTTTTCAACGGGCGCCGGTTGAATCTGAACAGGCTTAATTTTTAAAGCGCCTATTCCAAAATGATGAAACTCTTTAGTGCTAATAATGCTTTGCGCTCGTAAAGCATCTCTATTTTGTTGATCTAGTAAATTATTTTCACCTGATCGGGATAAAATTTCTAAAGATTTAGGCGAGACATAGCCCATTTCTTTTAAATATAGTATTTCCACCATTATCTTTTGAAATTCTATCAACGCCTCCTGTTGGGCTTCTTCGCTCCCATCTTTAAGTGGCAATAATAAGTCTGTTAAATATTCAGATTTAAATGAATAGCCGTCATTGAGTAGTTTTTCAATTAACAGCGATATTAATGCGCTTTGATAAATAGGCCTTAGCACTTTACTTATTTCATTGCGCTTATCAAATTTAGCGTCTTTTTTATCAATAGGATAATTAAGTAGCAAAGTGCCGAGAATGATTTCAAAGTGTCGGCGAGTATTTTTTTTCTCAATTAATACATTCACAATCCCATCGAGAATTTTACGATTGCTTTCTTGGTGAGGTTTGATTATCTCATCCAATTTTTCTTTCTTAAGCGTTAACTCTTTGATCGTAATGCTTTTGGGATCGCGCTTTGTGTGTAGTAGAATTTTAGAATCTAAGTTAGCTGACTCGACATACTTTTTATCTAACTCCTCTTCATAAAAATCATCGACTTTACTGGTTAAGCTAAGTGTCAGCTTTTCGACGTTAACAATTTGTCTCGTTACCGTATTGCTAAGCACATGCTTATTACTTGATAAGTCTAAGTTATTCTTGAAGAAGTTCAAAATTGCTCCCGATTAAGCCCAAATATATAATGAGATCCCATTATAGTATAAAACAGAAAATCACTTTCACATTTTTCTTTGACATATGCAATCCAAAACACATAAAGCTCTTTAAAAACCCACACTTAACGGGAATAAAGAAAACTGTCCCGATGATTTATAACGAGTTTTCATCCAGAAACATGGCCGTAGCGAGCGCTATTTAATCGTTCAAGATGAGTTCCACGACATCTGGGCGCTTGGCTATTGAAAACAACTAAACGAATAGTGTTCAGGTTGGATGAGTGAGACATTCGCTACAGGCGGTTGGTTCTGTATGCAAACTAACTAAAGTTTCGCTGAAACGAGACATTATTATGAGGAAAATAAGAAGGTAACACAACGAGGTGAAGCTTGGATAGAACTAGCTATATCAAAGTAATATTGAAATAAAAGGCACAGACAGTGCTGTACCTTTGATAGCAGATATTAGTCGCTACGCTCAGTTGTTTCTAACAAGTGGTAACCAAACTGAGTTTTCACAGGCCCGTGTACAACATTGATCGCCTCTTCAAAAACAACTTTGTCAAACTCAGGAACCATTTGACCTTTGCTGAAAGTGCCTAAATCACCACCGCTGCGCCCTGAAGGGCAAGAAGAATGCTCTTTTGCCATTTCAGCAAAGCTTGCACCTGCTGCTATTTGTTCTTTAATATCATTACATAATTCTTCTGAGGCCACTAATAGGTGACGAGCGCTTGCTGTAGGCATAATGTTGCTATCCTTTAAGTTATATCGATGTTGAAATCTATCTGAAAGTATTATCAATTAATAATCTTTACAGATAGCGGTCTATTAATAAAATTTGGATGCGAATAATAACCAGCTATCTCGTAAAAATCCAGCAATTGCAGCATCTCAAATAAAACGGTTGTTTAGCCTAAATACCAAAAACTAACAGAATTAGCGTCCAAAGAGAAGCAGCAACCCATTGTATTTAAAACACAAATCAATAATTAACAACTAATCCCTAGTAAATAGTATTAATCAGACTGATTAATACTACTAAAAAAAGCAGCGTCATCACTCCGCCGGCACGAATAAAATCTATTACCTTGTAACTGCCAGGTCCCATAATTAGTGCATTTACTTGATGAGTTGGTATCAAAAAAGCATTGGAAGTTGCCAGAGCCACTACCAAGGCAAAAACAGCGGGATCACCGCCTGCCCCTATGGCAATATTGATTGCTAAAGGCACTAACAAGACAGTGGCCCCAACATTAGACATGACTAATGAGAAGAATGTAGCCAATACAGCCACCGCTAGTTGCAGCCCCCAGATCGGCACCCCGTCTAACCATTTCAAAGTATTGTTGGCGATCCAAGCGGCAGTTCCTGAGCTTTCGACAGCCATTCCTAATGGAATTAAACTGGCCAGTAAAAAAACGGTTTTCCAACTGACCGCTTTATAAGCCTCATCTATATTTATGACATTAGTAATCACCATTCCCAAAGCACCTGTTAACAATGCAATAGATAATCTCACATCTGTAAAAAGCACCATGCCAATAGCAATACTGAAAAAAGCTAACGCCCATGCAATTTTGTGCTCTCTTAGCTCTTCTATTGGATAATCTTTGTTGACGACAATGTAATTTCTGTCGCTCTCCAGTCGTGACAGCGCCTCCCACGTTGTATGACAAATGAGCGTATCTCCCGCCTGTAATTCTATGGCGCGTACATTTTCACCAGCACCCGTCGTTTGACCCGCTCTGTGCAACCCCATTAGCGACATCCCAGTATTATTTCTAAGCCTTAAGTCTATCGCTGACTTGCCAATGAGTTTAGAATTTGGCGGTACAACCACTTCTGCAATACCGGCTTTTTGAGCACTGAGCGCATCGGCAAAGGAATCCATTTCCGGGCGTAGTTGCAAGGTATACTTGCTACAAAAGGCACTGAGCTGGCTAGGGGACCCCATTACCCCTAATACAGTGTTAGCATCGATACCCACCATTCTATTTAAACCTCCAGGGCCAATACGCACACTGCCGTTTGGAAATTGCGCGGCGATCATCCTGACACCATTTGGCGACTCAACCTGCTCTAAGTTTGCACCAATCAAGGCACTGTCATTGGGCACTAACACTTCAATCAACCCATAATCTAAACCATAGGCCTCTTTAAAGTAATGCATTGGCGATGAAGATTTGCTCTCTTTATCAACGGCCTTGGGCAGTACAAAACGCCCTAGAACAACAAAGTATAAAATACCAACAGCAATCAAGGTAAGACCAATAGGCGTAACCGAAAAAAGCCCCCAAGTATCCATTTGTAACGATTCTGGTAATCCTTGGTTGGATGTGATCAACAAATCATTTAATAGAATCAACGGACTGGAACCTATCATAGTAACAGTCCCGCCTAGAATTGCGCAGAATCCCATCGGCATTAACAATCGAGATAAAGGCAGGCTAGCTCTAGCACTTATGCGACCAACGACAGGAATGAATAAAGCGGCAGCGCCAACGTTTTGCATAAAACTTGAAATAATAGCAACAGTGGCTGAAACAATAGGAATAATCCGCTTTTCAGAAGTCCCCCCTGCTTTTAGTATTTGCTGTGCCACTTTCCCCATTAAGCCGGTTTTATCTAAACCCGCCCCAATAATCATGACAGCGATGATAGAAACAACCGCATTCGATGAGAACCCAATAAAGAGCTGCTGTGGATCCACCAAACCTTGCTCTAACCCCATAAAAGGCGCTAAAACAGAAGTAAGTCCCAAAAAAACCATGACACCTATTGCCGCTATGTCTATACGTACTATTTCAAAAGCAAACAGGTATATGGTCATTAATAGTACAGCAACCACCCATGCTACTTGTACACTAGGCACGATAAAGCTCATCCCTAAGGATAATAATAAGAAAAGTAATCCAGAGAAGGTATTTTTAAAGGTAAGTTTTTGCTTTACGTGAAAGAGATAAGTAAATTTGGATTTTCTTTTGGCAGCTACGACAGATTGCTCTTGAGAGTTCATTGGATTTGGCGACGCTTTTGTCTCTGGCATAGCTTACAAACCTTTATCAGCAAGAGCCATAGAGTCAATAATAAATCCCTAAAGTAAAACCGCATATTAAATGCAGTTTTACAAATTACAAAGGCTGGCAGCAAACCTTTGACGATTTAGTAGCGTTAACGGCTCTTTATTAAACTCGTATAATTCCTTTTTTAAAGTACAGCGCCGCGGATTTTTGACCAAATTTATTGAAGCACTTAAAGCGAACAAAAAAACAACAGCGTTGAGTCTTCATAGAACATATCAAAGCGCTAGCCCAACTACTAGCCATTAATTTAAAAGCGCATAGAAACACATCATTTGATGTTTTATAAGCTATAAACACGATGCAAAACCATGCATCTGGATCAATAAAAAGGCGTTTATTGGCCCTTGATTTCAAGCTTTTAATAATAGATCTGTCGCATTGATGCATGCCATTATCTGAAAATCTTATCCGCCCACACAGTGAGTCCGTTAGCGACACTACCAAAGTGATCGCCGTCTATTACCGGAACATTGCCAATACTCTTTTCTATAGCTTGGCGTATTACTGGGGACTTTGCCGACCCGCCTGTGATGTAAATTAAATCTGGAGATACTGACGCCTGTAAAATTGCTTCATTCATCAACCGAATCATACCCTTTAGCGGACGGCGAACCGCATGCTGCATTTGCTCTAACTGAACAGAGCAACTGAGGCTATTTTCTACAAAATCTAACGCTACCTGAGTACAAGCTTGTTCTGATAATGCTATTTTTGCCTGCTCTGCGCAGCGCACTAATTGCTGATTCTGATGATTAGTGCGCATTTTAATAAAACGTGTTAATAGGTCAGGCTCTGTTGTCTCTAACAACAAACGCTCCAGCGTTAGGCTTGTCTCAAGCTTATTAAAACTTTGCTGAGCACCCACATCATTCGTTGATACACAATCCCAGTACGCCTGGGTCGGCATCGGTAAGCCATTTTTTAAAACCGACTTCATTCCAAACAAAGGCAATAAGGTATTTGCTGCTAATTGGATGTCAAAATCATTCCCTCCGATTCGCTCACCAACATGCGCCAAAAAATCTGCGCGCCGATCCGTTTTATTGATATGCCCAGGACCCATGCATACCATAGCGCAATCGGTCGTTCCCCCACCAATATCAACGACAAGTACCCGTTTATTCTGGTTCAGTGATTTTTCAAAATCTATGCCTGCCGCTATTGGCTCATACAAAAACTCAACACTTTTAAATCCTGCTCTTTTTGCTGAAGTCTCTAAAATTGCCAAGGCCTGTCCATTCGACTGATCAGCATCAGAACCTTGAAAATTAACAGGTTTTCCGATGACAGTATGCGTCAAAAGTGCATTACACTGTCGTTCAGCACGTTGCTTTATTTCCATCATCATGGCAGTGACAATATCTTCAAAAAAATCGATAAATGCAGGCCTTAAACCACTTGTACCTAAGAACGATTTAACAGACTTTACAAAATACCCCTCACCCGGCAATGAAAAATACTGACTAAAAGCCTCACGCCCGTAAAATAGCGTTTGCTCCGCAGAAGCAATACTTTCTTGTGCGCGAAATCGAGTGGCCATATTTAGATTTAAAGCGCGAGATAGCTTATATTCTTCCTGTACTTGACTGCATTCGACGCCCTTTGCAACACTTTCGCAGATAAGTTCCCGTCCAAGCGCGTACAAAGACGAAGGTAAAAATGCATTATCACCTTCAAGTGGCAACAGCTGTGCATTAGAAGATGCCGTATTCATCACACCAATGGCACAATTAGAGGTCCCATAGTCAAAGCCAGAAATCATTGCTATCCCTATTTTCAAAATCAAAGCGCAGCAAAATATCACATTGAGCGAGCTTTTCACTATAAATGTTACAAAAAAATCAATCTTTAACCTTGATCGCAAATACAGTATAAATAGCACTCGACCTACGCCTTATTTGCAGGTAATTTAAGCTTCCTCAATTTTTTACAACATCGGAGCATCAATGCAAAGCCTAACACTAGAGCCTATTGCCAAGGTCGGTGGACAAGTTCAAATCCCTGGGTCTAAGAGCTTATCAAATCGAATTCTTCTTCTCGCTGCAATGGCCAGCGGCGAAACGGTAATCACCAACCTGCTAGACAGTGATGATATTCGCAGAATGCTTGAATCGTTAAGCGCACTTGGTGTTGACTATCAACTTAGCGATAACAACACACGCTGTACTGTACAAGGCTTAGGCAGCAGCTTTAACATGGCGAATACAGAGTTATTCTTAGGTAATGCAGGCACCGCAATGCGACCAATTACCGCAGCACTTTGTGTTGGCGCAGGCGACTACGAACTTAAGGGCGACCCTCGTATGTATGAGCGTCCGATTGGTGACTTAGTTGATGCGTTAAGACAACTAGGCGCTGATATAAGCTACCTTAAAGACGAGAACTACCCGCCATTAAAGATTGTCGGTACTGGCTTAAAAGGCGGTGAAGTCACTATTAAAGGCAGTATATCCAGCCAGTTTTTAACCGCGCTATTAATGGCTGCGCCTTTTGCGAAAGACGATCTTACGATCGTGGTAGACGGGGATCTTGTCTCAAAGCCCTACATTGATATTACCATTGATGTTATGAACTCTTTCGGTGTCGAAGTAATCAATGACAACTATCAACGCCTAAGCGTTAAAGCCGGTCAAAAATATACAGCACCCGGCAGCATTATGGTCGAGGGCGATGCATCGTCAGCCTCCTACTTTTTAGCCGCCGCCGCTATCAAAGGCGGAAAAGTACGCGTTGATGGGGTGGGCAGTAACAGTGTGCAGGGCGACAAACTCTTCGCTAAAGTTCTAGAGGCGATGGGTGCGCGGGTAAATTACGGACCGACTTTTATTGAAGTGACTCGTATTGGTGATCTTCAAGCTGTTGACCTTGATTTAAATCACATTCCCGATGCGGCCATGACAATTGCCACTACCGCGTTATTTGCACAGGGTACTACAGTCATACGCAACATCTATAACTGGCGCGTAAAGGAGACGGACCGCTTATACGCTATGGCGACTGAGCTTAGAAAAGTAGGGGCAGAGGTCATAGAAGGTGAAGACTTTATTGAAGTGACCCCACCGGCTCAAATCCAACACGCGACTATCGATACTTATGACGATCATCGCATTGCCATGTGCTTTGCGCTAGTTGCCTTGAGTGATACACCAGTCACCATTAATGACCCGGGCTGCACAGCAAAGACCTTGCCAAACTTCTTTGAATTGCTGGCACAAATCAGTCACAACTAAAAAATATCAGCAAGCTATTGCGTAATAGCTTGCTACTTTCCCCGCTTTTTCTTTGATCTTCATTAAGCCCCTAAAGCTACATTAACCCATACGTACTCAAACCACCTCGAATTACTCTATACTCGCATTCTTGGTCATTTTTTAAACGTAGACGTGCAACTTATATCCTAATAATTTTAAAGCAGCGATTAGCTTAAATCCTACTGTTGGACATCTTTTTATACGCCAGAAAAGACGTCGTAGCAAGGCACGGATTGCCGTAAATAGTTGTTCCCTTTACACAATTCGTAACGCCGCTACAGCGTGACTTAACAAGTATAAAGAGGTATAGCCCCTTCACTTTATAAGCGAAAACTGATTGGCTGTATTTTACTTATCACTCATAAGCTTGACACTAATTCACAGCGACTAACAGCCGAGTTTCAGCTTACTCTAGCAGTAAATAATTTACAGACAAAAAAAAGCCCCTGCACATAGGCAGAGGCTGATTAAGCGATTAGAACTTAAAGGCGCTCAATTTCTGCAGAGTCCGCAATATCTTTCACAAACACATCATAGGTTTGACTACCTAGTCTATTAGCTAAACTAGCGCCAATAGCTTGCAGTTCTTCATCACTAACTTGTGATAAATCTGCTGTATTCACTTTATCAACGATCACCACAGCCAAACTACTGTCAGCCATAATGACTGTACCTACTGATGCTTTCCCCGTAGCAGGATGCGCTAGAGAAAAAGCTTTCGCTAAAACTTCAGCAGGAAGCTCACTACTATTACGGCTCGCATCAATCAATGCTTTAAGCTCGAAATCCGCCGCTGAAGCTGTCGCATCACCGCTCGCCTTAATATCTTTAACCGCTAACTGAGCGCGCTGCGTTAGTTTTAGCGAAGCTTTTTTGGTGAGCAATGTACTCTCGATTTGATCTTTTACCTCATCAAAGGTTTTCGATCTTACCGGCAAGTGCTCATTAACTCTAAGCACAACGGCTGTGCCACCATCTATTTCAACAGGCGCACTGTTAAGACCGTCTTTAATGAGCTCGTCACTAAACGCTTCACGCAATACTTTAGAGTTTTGTTGAAGCAGATCACTACCACCCGCTCTTGAAAAAGCCGCTGTAGTTTTAATTTCTAGACCCAGCTCAGAAGATAGATCAACCAAGTCACCACTTATAAAGGCTAAGTCTGTTAGCTTTTCCAGTTGCTCAAGATAAGCTTGTTCGGCTTTTTCTGCTTTTAAATTACTGACTAATTCCGCTTTAACATCCACAAGCTTTGGTGGAAGTGTCTCAATCACAGACAGCACTTTAATCAAATGGTAACCACTTTCTGATTGCACTGGCTCTGAAACTTGCGCTTGCTCAAGAGCAAACAACACGTCTTCAAAATCAGCTTCAAAAGTGCCCTTTTCAACCACACCTAAGTCGCCACCATTCTCTGCGCTGCCAAAGTCATTAGAGAACTCTTTTGCAAGCGCTGCAAAATCTTCACCTGCGCTAATACGCGTTTTGATTTCAGTCGCTTTTTCAAGCGCAGCAGCATCATTCACATCATCATTTACTTCAATCAAAATGTGTGCAGCTTGACGCTGCGCTTTGGCTTCAAAATTTGCCACTATTTGATTGTACTGCGCATCGATATCTTCATCACTTATTTCAATCGTTGCAGACAAGTCACCTTTGTTTAGCTGGACATAGCTAACAACCACCTGCTCTTGGGTGTTTAAGTTATTTTTTGTTGCATCAAACTCTGCTTGAATCTCTTGCGCACTGACAGAGGTCTGCGAACGTACAGTTGCTATCGGCATAGAGAAGTAACGTATATCTCTTGTCTGACGCTCAAGAGCGATCACTTGCTTCAAGTTATTTGGCAGTACGTAGCTAGACAATGAAAGACCTGCGCGCTGTTGCGCAATAATCAACTGCTTACTAATACTCTGGCGATAAGTCAGACGGGTGAAGCCAACATTGCCTATCGCTGCGTCAAACTGTGCAGTATTGAATGTCCCATCAATTTGAAAAGCTGGGGTACTGGCGATAATTTTATCAATCATCGCATCTGACACTAACATGTCATTTTGATCAGCTTCTACTAACAGTGCTTTCTCTTGAATCAGAGATTCAAGCACCATTGATCTTAATAAATTATCATCTAAGCTGCTTGGGTCTGCGTTGGCACCCATTTGCGCCAAAATTGAACGCCTTTGCATTTGAGTCGCTTGATATAAATCTTGCTCACTAATTTCTTCACCATTAACACTTGCAGGCGCATTGGACCCCTGTGTTAAACCCACCAGTGAATCAACACCAAACATTGCAAAAGTTAATACAATAAAACCAACAATAACTTTGGCTACTAACCCTTTAGAATTGTCTCTAATGCCCTGCAGCATGACTACACCTCAAAACCTAAAAAAGTAACTACTCGACTCATGGGTATATGTGCGACAACACATTACCCGACTTGTCACTAAGGAACATACGAATGAAACCTTTGATGATTTAGACTGCGCCTAATTCATCTCTATTAACCAAAACACCTCTATTGGTATCTTAAAGACTATAGATTTAGTCGCATGCTCCCTCTCAGCCGTACTACTTACAAAAAAAAGGCGCATTCTAATGAATACGCCTATCGAATAAAAAGTCTCTTGCCCTTTATAGAGCAGGCCAAGAATTTTCTATTTGGCGGAATGGACGGGACTCGAACCCGCGACCCCCTGCGTGACAGGCAGGTATTCTAACCAACTGAACTACCACTCCTTAAACTTTACTTGTACTATGTCTTACTTGTTTACCGCATCCTTCAAAGCCTTACCAGGCTTGAAAGTAGGTAAAGTAGCTGCACTAATTTGAATCGGCTCACCCGTTTGTGGGTTGCGACCTGTACGTGCTGCACGCTCTTTTACAGAGAATGTACCAAAACCTACTAACGCAACAGATTCACCTTTAGTTAAAGTTTCTGTTACTGCTGCCATAGTGGCATCTAGTGCACGTCCTGCTGCTGCTTTTGGAATGTCAGCTGATGCTGCTATTGCGTCAATTAATTCAGACTTGTTCACAGTTTTCCCCTTTGTATAATCGAGTCAATTATTATGTTGTTTCTGTTATTCTGGGCTCAGTATAGATACCAAGACACTTTATACCAACTGATAGAAAGGAGTGTCAAGCTCTGAACCCCTTATTCTACCTAGTTTTCAGATCAATGAGTGTTTATTTGACCCGTTTGTGTTTTTGCCCCATCTTGCTCTGTTGCTTGGGTTTTTTTTGTGCTAGGCAAACTCGGCTCTGGGGCATACGCCAAAGCGATATCTAAAACTTCGTCGATCCACTTAACCGGCATGATTTTAAGGTCAGCCTTGATGTTATCAGGGATCTCTTTTAAATCTTTTTCATTCTCGCAGGGAATGATAACGGTTTTAATACCACCGCGATGCGCAGCGAGTAACTTCTCTTTTAATCCCCCTATTGGCAACACTTGACCGCGCAATGTTATTTCACCAGTCATCGCCACATCCGCCAACACAGGAATCCCTGTTAGCGCTGATACCAGTGCCGTACACATACCAATACCGGCACTAGGCCCATCTTTCGGGGTCGCCCCTTCAGGTACGTGAATATGCACGTCATGTTTTTCATGGAATTCATTATTAATCCCCAAGCCTTCTGCACGCGAGCGCACAACCGTCATCGCCGCTTGAATTGACTCTTTCATGACATCACCCAGGGAGCCTGTCGTTACCTGACGTCCTTTACCTGCAACAACTGAAGACTCAATACTTAGTAACTCTCCGCCAACAGATGTCCAAGCTAAACCTGTCACTTGGCCAATTAAGTTTTCTTTCTCAGAAAGACCGAAACTAAACTTACGTACTCCCGAGTAGTTTTCAATGTTATCTGAGTCAATCACATACCCTGCTTTAATCTTCTTAAGCGCCAAATCTTTAACCGCTTTACGACAAATCTTAGCAATTTCACGCTCAAGCGAACGCACGCCTGCTTCGCGGGTATAGTAGTGGATCAAGTCCAATATCACTTGAGACTTAATTTCAATCTCTTTGTTCTTAAGTCCATGCTGCTTTATCTGCTTAGGCAGTAAGTATTTAGTCGCTATATTCAGTTTTTCATCTTCGGTATAACCCGGAATGCGAATCAATTCCATACGATCAAGTAACGGGCCTGGAATATTCATAGAATTTGACGTGCAGACAAACATGACATCCGATAAATCGTAATCAACTTCCAAATAATGGTCATTAAAGCTTACATTTTGCTCCGGATCTAACACCTCAAGCAATGCTGACGATGGATCTCCGCGCGAGTCCATCCCCATCTTATCGATTTCATCAAGTAGAAACAGCGGATTACGCACCCCCACTTTTGCCATTTTTTGTACAATTTTACCCGGCAGTGAACCAATATAAGTACGGCGATGCCCACGCACTTCTGCCTCGTCTCTGACGCCACCCAGCGCCATGCGCACATATTTTCTGTTAGTCGCACGCGCAATTGACTTACCTAACGATGTTTTACCTACGCCAGGAGGGCCGACTAAGCAAAGAATAGGACCTTTAAGCTTTTTGACACGTTGCTGAACGGCCAAATACTCAAGGATACGCTCTTTCACCTCTTCTAGTCCGAAGTGATCTTGGTCTAATATTTCAGAGGCGCGTGTCATGTCATGACGTAATTTTGAGCGCTTAGACCACGGTACTTGCAACATCCAATCAATATAGCTACGAACAACTGTCGCCTCTGCCGACATAGGCGACATCATCTTCAGCTTGTCAAATTCAGCGATGGTTTTTTCCTTCGCCTCTTTTGGCATGCCAGCCTTTTCAATTTTTTCTTTTAGGTCATCAATGTCATTTGTCGCATTACCATCGATATCACCCAGCTCTTTTTGAATGGCCTTCATTTGCTCATTCAAATAGTATTCACGCTGACTCTTTTCCATCTGCTTTTTAACGCGGCCGCGGATACGCTTTTCCACTTCGACCAAATCAATTTCAACTTCCATCAGTGACATTAAGTGCTCTAAGCGCACTCCATCATCTAACATTTCTAAAACTTTCTGTTTTTCAGATAATTTTAGCGACATATGCGCCGCGATAGTATCCGCCAGACGGCCGATATCATCGATGCTTTGTAATGAGGAAAGCACTTCAGCTGGAATTTTTTTATTCACTTGCACAAAGCGTTCAAACTGCTGCAAAGCAGTACGCTTATAGATTTCACCCTGGCCCTCTTCTTGCTTTGAAAGCATAGCCAGTGCTGTTAACTTAGCAGTGAAATAACCTTGAGTATCATGAACCTCTTCAACTTTTGCGCGAAAATCACCTTCGACCAGTACTTTTACCGTACCATCTGGTAATTTAAGCATCTGTAAAATACTGGCCACTGTACCTATAGAATATAAATCTTTAGAGACTGGCTCATCATCAGACGCTTTACGCTGTGCTAATAACAGAATTTCTTTACCACCTGCCATTGCCGCTTCAAGCGCTTCAATCGATTTTTCTCGACCGACAAACAGCGGTATGACCATATGTGGGTAGACGACAACATCTCTTAATGGCAGTACTGGCAAAATCATTTCTTGCCCATCGGTTGCTTCTAACTGATCCATAATGATTTCCTCTTTGCAAACACCTCACAAAGATAAAGAGGTGCTAAATATAAAAACGATTGTATCTGTAAACTCTATATTACTGATTCAAAATAACTTGATAGGTACTCTAGTTAAAAATAACTATTGATATTTAAATAAGAAACATGTCAAAAGGCCCAGAATGAAATTTTGTACTCTTTCAGACCCATTAACATGCTTCCTAGGCTGAAATAATTATGGGGGTTATATTGTTGATTACAACAGGTCTGAATATTTAATTACGTATATAGAGAGTAAAGAGAGGGGGAAACGGCGAGCAAATCCGCTAATAAAGGGTTTACTCGCTTAATGACATATTATTTATTGGTAGTATGCGTTAGCCGTAACACTATGATCGGTTTCATCTTTAACACCGATAATACCAGGCACTTTCTCTAATAGCGTTTTTTCTACGCCATCTTTTAAAGTCATATCGACTGCACTACATCCTTGGCAGCCACCACCAAATTTTAATACCGCTACCTGCCCATTCTCTTCTTCTAACAACTCAACCAAACTTACCTCGCCCCCGTGAGATGCAAGCCCAGGATTAATTTCAGTGTAGAGAATATAATTAATTTGCTCTTCTAAAGGGCTATCTGATGAGACTTTTGGCACCTTAGCATTAGGCGCTTTAATCGTTAGCTGCCCACCCATTCTATCTTCAGCGTAATCAACAGTTGCCTCTTCCAAATAGGGTAGAGAGTTTTTCTCAAAGTAAAAACGCAGGCGTGTTAGCTCTAAGATGACATCATCTTCTATCACTTCTTCAGGCTTGCAATACGCAAGACAAGTTTCTGCATATGGTGTCCCCGGCTGGGTAACAAACATGCGCACAGCAATCCCTTCCACATCTTGTTTTTCCAAGAGATCAGCCAAATACTCTTCAGCGCCTTTGGTTACATCTATATTCATTTCTACACCTTTTGCTCGTTACGCCTGCACACTATAACTGACGCTTAAATATCGGTTTCTTGACACAATGCTAATGACATCTCTTGTATCATAAAAAGTTTTATTAACTTTATGCGGCTTTAGCTTCTGTGGCCAATTTACCAACTGCGAAATACATCACTATCGGTTATAGCCAATATTCAATCTATATCGCGTTTTTATAGGCGCAAGAATACACTGAATAAAAAACCGAGTAAATCACTCAAGTATATTTTTAGCTTAGACTGCGATTTTAAAGTTTAATTTCAACTATTGACAACCAATCAAACTCAACGACATTGAGGACAGCCTCTAAAAACGCATTATATTTTCTATCAAACAACTGAATACTAAAAGCTTCTGATATACTAAGACACTTGCGTCCAACCTTTGAATTTCTTCATGGAGTCTCGGCAGTTTTGACTGATCAATCTTTTGTTTTCTCTCTTTTTTTGATTTTCACGGGCGCTGCCGTCCTTGCATCGGTTGCTCTTTACACCAAACAACCGTTACTTGTCGCTTACATCGTCCTAGGCGCGCTACTAGGTCCTTATGGATATAGTTTAATATCCGATACCAGCCTATTACAAGACACCTCACATATAGGCATTATTTTCCTGCTGTTTTTATTGGGGCTAGATATGCAGCCCTCGCACTTATTTGCCATGCTAAAGAAAGCCAGCTCCGTCGCGATTGGCAGCTCAATTACATTTTTTAGTTTAGGCTTTGCCGTCAGCTATCTGTTTGGGCTCAATAACACTGAGTCCATTGTGGTGGGTTTATCACTGATGTTTTCCAGTACTATTATCGGGATAAAATTATTGCCAACGACGGTTTTACACCATCGTCATGTCGGCGAGTTAGTCGTCGGTTTACTACTGCTACAAGATATAATCGCTATTATCGTTTTAATATTAATCTACGCCAACCAAGACACGAGTTCGCAAGATGCACTCAGCATGATAAAACCTTTAATTGCTATGCCCTTGCTAACCTTTGCCGCCTTCAAGATGATTAAATTCATTATTTTACCGCTTATTCAACGCTTTGATAAATTTCATGAGTACATTTTTCTACTGGCGATCGGCTGGTGTTTAGGCATGGCAGAAGCGGCACAACTAGTCGGTTTATCCGCTGAAATGGGAGCATTCATAGCGGGGGTATCACTTGCATCTAGCCCTATTTCGCAATACATTGCCACCCACTTAAAACCCTTAAGAGACTTCTTTTTAATACTGTTCTTTTTCTCAATAGGCGCCAGCTTTAATCTCGGACTATTACCCGACATCATCATACCAACATTGGTATTAGCACTGGTTGTGGTTATATTAAAACCGCTGATTTTTAGATTCTTTTTACTACGAATAAAAGAAGACAGCTCTATGGCATGGGAAGTGGGCTTTAGATTAGGGCAAACCAGTGAGTTCTCGCTGTTAATTGCCTATTTAGCAGCAAGCTCGTCAATGATAGGCATCAACGCCTCTCACATTATACAAGCCACTGCGATAATAACTTTTTTGCTTTCCTCCTATATCGTGCTATTTAACTTCCCATCACCCATTGCTATTAAGGATCACTTAAGACGTGACTAGCCCCATTAACTAAACCCTTGATGAATGTTTGACTACAGATTTAATCCGGCCATTTCACGCGGCTTTCAAGTACCACAAAAAGTTCTATAATCACCAAAAGAGGACGGGGCAGCTAAAGCATAGCTACCCAAACCTGGACGTTTTTCATAGGGCTTTTCTAATACATTTAATAACGCTTTAAAGGGCGCATAATTCTCGTTTTGCTCTGCAGCTTCAATCACAGATTCAACAAGATGATTTCTGGGAATATACAGTGCATTAGCCTGATTCATAAAGGTTGCTTGTACTTGAATATCCACCCCCTCTTGTTGCAATCTTAAGCTCCAGCGTTCAAGCCAATTTTTCATAATGTCATCTTTCTCAAACAAGGCTCTTAAGGGCTCATGCTGCCCCAACAGCCAATCCGCAAGCGCACGAAACAGCGAAGTGTAATCAACAGCATGGGCAACCATTAACGCTAACAACTCATTAATCAGCGCGAGATCCTCAGCTTTCTGTGTCGTAAAAGCAAGTTTTTGACGCATTAATATTAGCCATTGCTGTTGATAATCTGCTTCGAAAGCATTTAACACTGCCGTCGCTAATGCGATTGCGCAATCTTCATCATCAGCCAATAAAGGTAATAAAGTCTCCGCAAATCGAGTCATCCCCCACTGCGCCATACTCGGCTGCTTTGCATACGCATATCTCCCTTGTGTATCAATCGAACTAAACACAGCACTTGGATCAAAAGCATCCAAGAAGGCACAGGGACCATAATCTATAGTTTCACCTGAAATGGTGATATTGTCGGTATTCATGACACCATGCACAAAACCAATACTCATCCACTGAGCCACTAATAACGCCTGCTTTTGGCACACACTCTCTAACAAGCTCAAATATGGATTATCACGGCCTTGCAACTGCGGATAATGCCGCTCAATGGCATAATCTGCAAGCACCTTCAACTTAGACAGGTCACCTTTTAGTGCTACAAATTGAAAAGTACCCACTCTTAGATGACTACTTGCCACACGCGCCAGTACAGCACCTGGTAGCATCCTATCTCTCATGATGCGCTCACCTGTACAAGTAACAGACAGCGCTCGCGTGGTTGGCACACCTAAGCGATGCATTGCCTCGCCCAGAATATACTCTCGCAACACTGGACCGATAACAGCTTTACCGTCACCCCGGCGCGAAAATACCGTGCGCCCAGAGCCTTTCAAATGAATATCGAAACGTTTATCATCCGCTGCAATCACCTCAGCTAGCAACAGCGCACGCCCATCACCCAACTGCGGCGAAAAGCCTCCGAACTGGTGCCCTGCATAAGCTTGAGCGAATGGTTCAAACCCTGCAGGCGCGTAGCCACCCGATAACAGAGCTGCTATTTCAGCTTCATTCAAACCTGCAATATTCAGACCTAATTCCTTCGCTAATTCAGTATTTAGCACAATCACCTGAGGATCAGGTGCTTTATCACCCAAAGTTGGTACATATAACCCATTGAGCTGTTGCGCATAGCTATGACTGAGCTTTAATCCGCTATTGATTGCATTACTGACAGGTGATTCACTCACGTTAGGCTCTCTCATGACGTCTTTTACTGTTCGATTTTTGTAATATAATCAGCGTATCCTTGATCTTGCATTTGCGCTAAAGGCACAAATCTAAGGGAGGCTGAATTAATGCAATAGCGCAACCCTCCATGCTCCTTAGGCCCATCCCTAAACACGTGTCCAAGGTGACTATCAGCATAATGTGAGCGCACTTCCGTTCTATGCATCCCGTGAGACTGATCTTGTATTTCTAACACATGCTCATTCACTATAGGTTTTGAAAAGCTTGGCCAGCCACAACCTGATTCAAACTTACTACTGGATGCAAACAATGGCTCTCCCGATACAATATCGACATATATTCCCGGCTGCCACTGATCAAGTAACTTACCACTACCCGGCGATTCAGTACCATTTTGCTGCGTCACTCGATACTGTTCTTGATCTAATTGTGCGACGATCTCAGAGCTTTTTTTGTACTGCGTCATAAACACCTCTTAAACAGGCTAAAATTACCGCCCGATTGAACTACAATTATTTAACCACTTAAGCTTATAGCATAGCGCCTGTTTCCGGCAGGCACTAAACATAGACAATGCCAGCTAAAATAGTGCTATGTTAAATGACTAAAAATCCAATAATTGGACTCACAATGAAAAAATTACTGATTATTTTGCTGGGGTTAATCACGTCTAGCGCCATCTTTTTCATGATACTGGGATTTAAATCTCAGACGGGAGAAGCCTCCGGTCTTAATGACAACCAACTGCAAAAATGCCCAGTCACACCCAATTGCGTCACTAGCGAGATCAAAACAGATGACTCCCATTATATAACGCCTTTAGACACACAGGGAGTGACGACCCAAAAGGCCATGCAAACTCTGACAAACATCATTCTTAAAGCAGGAGGAGAAATTAAAACCCGCAGTGAAAATTATATTGCAGCAACTTTTAGCTCTGCAATTTTTCAATTTGTCGATGATTTAGAAATTAGAGTGGATGCTGTGCAGCAAAAAATACACTTTCGTTCAGCATCAAGAGTGGGTAAAAGCGATTTAGGGGCTAACTTAAAACGGGTGAATAAAATAAAAGAGGCTTATAACAAGCGTGATATTTAGCTATAAATAATACACAGAATCAGTGCTGGCTCTGCAACCAGCACTTTCGAATTAGCTTTTAAGCTTCTTCAATACGCCCGAGCAAAGCGTTAACTTTAACCAGTAATTCGCTTTGTTTTTCTTCTTGTTCCAACGCTTCCAACTGCAGTGTTTCACTGTCATCATTTAATTGCGAAAGCTGATGAACCAACTGGTCCTTCTCTTGGGATAACTGTTCTTTTTCTTGAGATAAGGTCGCTATTTGCGCTTTTAAAGTAGTATTTTTCTCGAGTAGCTTATCGACTAAAAGCTCGATTTTTTGAAAGGCGGTGTCTAACATGTAAAGATCCAAAATAATGATAATAAAAAAGAGCGCTATTTTATCAGCATCATTGAAGAAAGCTAGGAATCAGCGGGTGCTAATGCATTAAGTAACACATAATAGTCGCCATACAAAAAATGATCAGAAAATAAAAAAATCACCCTTGGTATATTTCTAACGGTAATTGATCTGGATCGCTAAAAAAGGTGAACTTTTTCCCGGTATACTCATCCACTCGAACCGGCTCCACTTCCACCTTCTGCGCTATCAGGTAGACTACCACTTGATCCACATCATCCACACTAAAAGCTAAATGCCTCAATCCACATGCCTCAGGCCTGCTGGTTCTCTGCGGAGGATTAGCAAAAGAAAACAGCTCGATTTGACTACCACAGGGCAGGCGCAAATCAAGCTTGTATGAGTCGCGCTCTTGTCGGTAGTTCTCAGCGATGACCTCAAGACCTAAAACTTGTGTGTAGAAATGTTTAGATACGACATAATCTGAACAGATAATTGCCGCATGATGAATACTTTTAAACATTGATGGACTCTTCAACTTTCCCTAACGTCATACGGGTTATTTACAAATTTGATTTCGACCTTGATCTTTGGCCTTGTACAAAGCAATATCCGCCGCTTTCAGAGGGCTCGTCTTAGTACGAGTTGCAGCTATGCCACCACTGATAGTGACTGACACTGACTCTCCATCACCGCCCTTTCCTCTTAACAACGAGCCTTTTTTATTACTTTTAGCACGCTTTTTACTACGCACCTTCATACTCGCTTGCTCAACGCTGATTCTTACTTGTTCAAGATACTGTTCAGCCATATCAATATCGGTCGAGGGAAACAGTACGCAGAACTCTTCTCCGCCATAGCGGTAAGCCGTACCACCTTTCACCAAACGAATTTTCTGCGCCACCATACGCAAAACTTGATCACCGACATCATGACCGTAGGTATCATTAAATTTCTTGAAAAAATCAATATCCAACATAGCCGCTGTATAATTTTTACCCAGCTTCACCATGCGCTCATTTAAAGCACGCCGACCAGGCAAACCTGTGAGTTCATCGATATAAGCCATGCTTAAAGAGCGCTTAAACAAAGCCATCACCAATAACAATTGATTGAGCGACACCAACAAACTCAGATGAATTTCATTGGCGGGCGGCTCAAGCAACAACCATCCGGAGAACACCAAACTGATCAGCAAATAAGCATCTATCAGCATATTCTGTATAAACAACTTTACTAATAAATAAATAAAGCACAATGAAAATACCGCTAATGCAGGAATAGAGACAGTAAAATGTAAGATTTCAATGTGAGGCCAACTGATCAGCTGATGAAACTCATCAGATTTAAATACGTAGGCCACCGCCAATATACCCGGCTGGCAAAATATCAATGCAATGCGGAACAAACCAGTAATGCTATAAGTGCCGCGCTCTTTATAAAAAGCGATCAGCAACATATTCAACGACATTAAAACCAACGCTAACTGGGAATAGTGCACATTGGCAAAATCTAATTTAAGGAACGTCCAAATTGATAGGCTAACTAATCCGGCAAACAGAATACGACTGAAATTAAAAAAACCGACCACTAAAAATAAAATGCCACTAATGGCCAGTGGTAACCAAGGTATCAAGAAGTGCCATTGTTGTGGAATTAACTGACTAAAAGGTAATGCATAAACAGTGGCTGCTATTAACACCATAGGTAATAGCAATAAGTTGATAGGTCTTACGAAATCAGGCACGTTTTTTCCTTTATATAATACGCTAATACAACTACTTAGTTTCCATCCAGAAACAGCCGCCTACTGCGATCGTCTCACTCATCCAATAGAGATAAATTAGGCGGAGCCTAAATCATCAAGGGTCTTATTCTGAATACCACGAGATATAATTATTTGGCATAACCAAACGCACACATCGATTAATATTCATCTTGAACGATTGAATCGCTCTCGCTACGGCCATGTTTCTGGATAAAAACTAGTTAATATCTTCGAACGACTTTCATACTAAGCAGCTACACAATAAGATGCTTTTGCTTAGCAGCAATAAATCGCGCCTAATCGTCTGTTTTATAGGCGCATTGATTTTATGTAATTGCTGCAGAAGAGGCCAGAACTAACCGTTCAAAATCGATCTTTATCACGATTTTCCCACATCTGCGTCGCTTTAAGCTGCGCACTGTCAAAATCGCTCGCAACATCTAACAATACAAGCGTTGCTGCCAAAGTACTTATAAGTGCGCCTTCACCATATGCATGAGAAATTTCTCCCCTCCACAGCTTTGGCAGCTTCTGCACATCCAGTTCTGCATCTTTCACTTCACGTTTAGGGTAAATTCGCTGCCAGCTCTCCTCTGACAACTCGCCGTTTTTAATCCAACGAATTTCGCAGTGCGCATCAGGACGCATTTCTGCTTCACCACCATCTCCTCGGATGGTTAAACTGTTTTGCGTTCCCAGCATCGCACTTGTCTGTTGATGCATAGGCGCATAAGCCGGGTGAAAAACACCATCGATACTGTGCTTCGCTAACAATGGATTCAACATTCTACACAGTGTATGAACCGGGGAGCGTAAACCAAAAATAGCCCGCATTTGAATAATATCGGACACTTTGGGTGCAAGAGAGGCAATCCCCATAAACGCAAAGTTTTTAGCCATTAATTGATCATCTACCGCTTGCCAATTTTCACAACTCGGTAAATCAAACAGCGAAAGCACATCTTGGATGTAAATACGACCGGGGGTATGGCCACGAGCACCGTGCATAAAAACTTTGTGACCATTTTCAGCCAGTAGAAGCGCGGTTAAAAGAAACCAAGGCAATTGGCGCTTTTTACCGGCATAAGTAGACCAATCTATATCCACCACTAAATCATCAGGGACAAAATTACGCGAGCGTACCGCCTGTACAAAACCCGCCAATTCTTCCGGAGATTCTTCTTTAACACGCAGCAACATCAAAAAAGCACCTAGCTGCGCCGGTTCAACTTGATCATCTAAGATCATACCCATCGCATCATTAGCTTCCGCTAATGTTAAAGACCGAGAACCTTTTTTACCTTTTCCTAGTATTCTCACATATTGAGCAAAGGGATGTTCTTCCACGCTAGCACCTACTATTCTTAATTTCGGTGCCTATGATAAGCAGCTGATATTGCGAAAGCAATTAATCCCTCAATATCATTTAACAAGCTATGCCATTTTAGTGCCCAGCAGGTATAATTAGTTATCAACTGACGCAGATCAGCCCACTTTGACAAGCATCTAACAGGCACACCTTCATGTCACGCAACAAAATTCAATTTGGCCGTCCTAAAAAGGCTAAGCCTAAATCCGATCTTATTTCTATCAATGTTAACAATCTTTCGATCGATGGCCGCGGCGTCGCTAAAATTGACGGTAAGACCACTTTTATTGAAGGCGCCATCCCCGGCGAGCAACTCAGCGTTAAAATAAGCACCCGCCACAAAACCTATGACGAAGCCAGCATTCACTCTATTGAAACCCCTTCAATACATCGCGTTGCTCCACCTTGTCAACATTTTGAACAATGTGGCGGCTGCCAACTGCAACATATTGAAACCAGCGCGCAGCTAGACTTCAAACAACAAGCTGTATTAGACATGCTTAAGCGCAACGCCAAAGTGACGCCAGCTGAGATTATCGCCCCACTTAAATCCACCGGACTCCACTATCGTCGCAGCGCTCGCATCGGCGTTAACAGACTAAGCCAAAGCCAGAGCGCCATTGTTGGATTTAGGCGTAAAAACAGCAGCAAGCTCCTGCAAGTCTCTGACTGCTTGGTATTGCCCCAACAACTTAACGGACTTTTTGACCAACTGCGAGAGACCTTAGACCAAATAGAGAATGCCAAAGCAATTACCCATATCGAGTATTTACAAGGTGATAACACCGGCGCTCTCACCTTTCGCTGCATGGCTGCTTTAACAGGTAACTCTAAAGCCTTGTTGGAAGAGATGCTGAGGCCTTTTAACTTACAAGGTTACTTAAGATACGATCATGGCCTAGAACCTCTTACTAGCAATCAGCCATCCTTAAATTTTTTGGTTGAGCAACAAGTGCTGAGTTTTGAGCCAGGGGATTTTTTGCAGGCCAATGCAGCAATTAACCAGCAAATGGTCGTGCGAGCTAAGCAATGGCTGGCTTTGAACGAGACTGATATTGTACTCGATTTATTTGCAGGTCTTGGTAACTTCTCTATCCCCGTCGCCTGCGAAGTAAAACAACTCACAGGCGTAGAAGGCAGCGACAAAATGGTACAACGCGCCGCCGCTAACGCAATAGCCAACCAACTGGATAATTGTCAATTTTTCAAAGCAGACTTAAGCCAAGACATTCAACACCATAGCTGGAGCAAGCAGACCTACAACAAAATCATCATTGACCCACCAAGAAGCGGCGCTACATCACTGATTAAACAGTTATTACAATCAAAAGACAAAGGTGAAACTTTACGCCCAACACATATTCTCTACATCGCTTGTGACTCTTCATCATTAGTGCGAGATACAGCGCAACTTGATGTTCTGGGCTATAAAATGGATAAGTTTTCAGTGATGGATATGTTTCCTAATACCGCCCATATTGAATCCATGGCACTGTTTGTTAGAGCAGAGAAAAAAACCAAAAAGAGACCCACTAAAAGGCTGTTTGGCCTTTGATCAAAATACTTTATCAAGACAGTGACTTATTAGTCATCGACAAGCCTCACGATTTATTATCAGTGCCTGGTAAAGGCCCTGATAAGCAAGACTGCCTTATCAGCCGCTTAGTTTCGCAAGGGTATGAGTCTGCTTTAATTGTGCACCGCTTAGATTTCGCCACATCCGGTTTAATGGTGGTGGCATTAAACAAACCCACCCATAAATCCTTGAGTTTGTTGTTTCAAAACCGTGAGATAGAAAAAGAATATCAAGCGTTGATAAACGGTGGGCCAATGGCTGATAACGGCGCCATCAATCAACCATTGCGTTGTGATTGGGAAAACCGACCAAAGCAAATAGTTGATTATGAATGGGGGAAAAAAGCGCTGACCCACTGGCAAGTCACTGCGCGCTTAGATGGATGCACTAGGATTTTATTAAAGCCTGAGACCGGGCGTTCCCACCAACTGCGAGTGCACTTGCAGTGGATTGGGCATGCGATATGTGGGGATCGATTTTACGCAGACTCTATCGGCTTAAGCCAGTCAAACAGACTGTGCTTGCACGCTTCTTTGTTAGCTTTCATACACCCTAACAGTAAAGAGCCATTAAGCTTTGAATCTGCAAGTGCTTTTTAGTCAGGACTTGAGAAATCACTAGCCAAATTCTACCGCATAATGACGGGCTGGGCTTTACTCACATTTATCCATTAGACACTCAATACAATACAGCGAGCAAAAAAAACGGCGCAAAGTTAGGTCACTTTGCACCGTTTTTATGTAACTTAAAAAAATTAAGCTTCAATCAAACCGTAATCACGATCTAGTATTGCAATAATCTCCGCTTTTGGATCCGCTGGCACTTGCACTTTCTGGCCGGTAATTTTTTCAGCGATGCTCGTGTAAGTATCACTGACAGCTAAGATTTGGGCTTCACTCAATTCAATACCCGCAGCCATCGCTAAGCGCTCAGTCATTTTATCTTTAGCAAGCAGCAACTCAGGGTTAGGCACACTGTTAAGCAACATTTGGCGGAACCCCTCTTTAGAGTTCTCGATAATCTCACCTTTTTGATAGGCCTTTTCATCCCAAATCCTTGAAGAATCCGGCGTGCCTACTTCATCAATGTAGATAAGCTCGTCATTACCTTGTAAGTCTTTTACATAGCCAAATTCGAATTTTGTATCAACAAAAATCTGCTCAACGTCAGCCAATTGCTCGGTAATTAAGCTAAAGCCTTCAGTCAGCAACTTTTCGTACAAATCGACATCAGCAACACTGTTGAACTTGAACGCCTCCAAGTTGTTGACGATATTTTCACGACTAATATTAACGTCATCAACTTCAGGCACTTCACTAACGCCAGTGATAATACCTTTAGTAGAGGGAGTAATCAGTAAACTGGCTAACTTTTGGTTAGATTGCAGACCTTCTTCTAACGCAATACCACAAAAATCACGGGTACCTTTAGAGTATGCTCTCCACATACTACCAGTAATGTAATTACGGGCAATAGCTTCAACCATCACAGGCTGCGCTTGGCGTACGATCCAAATATAAGGATGCGGAACATCCACAATATGATTTCCAGCAAGACCAGCTTCGTTAAACGACTTAAACCAGTGCGCAGAAATTGCATTTAAAGCAGCCCCTTTACCCGGCACACCATTAAGACCATTTTCGCCTTTCCAAATACATTCGAAAGCAGAAATTCTATCGCTGATAATCATGATAGCTAAGGGTGTATCAGCAGCGATTTTATAGCCTTTCTCTGCTATTAAACGACGGCTATCTTCACCCGTTAACTTATAGACTGATCTTACTTTACCACTATGAACCGGGCCACTTACTCTAATTGCTAAGTCGTCGTTCACATCCATTACTTTATAAGTGCTCATTGGCTCTCCGCATTTTCTATACTAAAAACATTCAAACAATACTGTTCAGCGCTTATGTTCTGCAAATTTTAAACGTCGCTTAACAAAAAACACCCACTGTTGTGGGTGTTTTGTTTTATCTCAAATTAGACTCTTGGAATACTGTCTTTCACTCTCCAAAGCAGCTGCTCAGCCGGCTCAACAGCCGCTTCATTACCTTTTTTATCAAGTACAGTGACATAAGTTGCCTTGCCGCGATAGGTAAGTTTGAGCTGATAACCTGCTGTTAATTCATACAAGTTAGTATCTTTATTAAAGAAGCCTTTATTAAAGCCTTTACTAAAGTTGTAAATAACCTTACCACCTAACCAAACTTTAAAACCTTCTTGATTAGCAGGGTGACTAGGATCTGAAATACCCACCTCTTTGCCTGACTCAACTTGTCCTTTAGAACTATAAGCTACCTGATTTTTGCTAGCGCTTTCACCACCTAGAAAATTAATGGATGAAAAAGTAAGCGGTCCGCGATCGCCATGCAACCACTCCAAGAAGCTACGATCATCTTCCTGCTGTAATGCCTTAAACGAGGTAAACGTGAGGTAGAATGTTTTCTCGACCTGATCTTTGGTGCCGACATCAATCTGATTCGCCTGTAGCGAATTATCAACCAAACGCCAAGCATTGGCGATAGGGCCTGAAACTTTTAATGCAGGTTTGCCATTCGCGTTACGGCCAAATAAAACGGCCCCCTCTTTTGACGAGCGCTTAAATGTACTCGCTAACAAACCACTACCTTGCGTACCATTGGTCGCTTTACTCATGAAACGTAATAACTCATAGAGCATATCTGTTTTATAGGAAACATTTTTGGACTCTTTTTCCCAGTCAATCGCCTCAACACTTTGATCTGCCCCATAGCTAACATGTGCCATGCTTATCACTGTACGCTGCAGATCTTTAGGATCTCTTTTAAGCTTAATTTGCAGCTTATTTTTACTATCCCCTTTTATATTCTGAAAGGTCAGTTTTTTAACCCAACTATTCACTACACCGGTCGGCTCTGCTTTAACAACCACCCAATCACTGGCAATAGTACCTTGCCCTGGGTCTACTTTAGAAATACCTAGATTGTTAAACTCCATAAACTGCTGTGCTTTTGGCCAGATCTCTTGAATGGGCGCATCGACAAGCACCACTTTACCCTTGATGCTCTGTTTGATATTGACCGTATCTGAGCCAGAGTCTGCATAGAAGTACTCAGGGCGCTTTACTCCATCAATCACACTAACACTAGCAACACCTTGACGAGGCACATCCATTATATCTCGCGTTTGCTTGGCATTAAGCTCTGTAGGAATAATGAGCCGCGATGAAGGCTGGACCTTTTGATATTCTTTAGAGCGATCGTGTACCAGACCATTTTTACCGTATAGAGCATTGTCCGACAATGTACTACAACCAGAAATCATTACTGCACTTAGTACGACTACGCCTGTCAATGGACGCCCGCTAAAAACACGTTTGTTTGCTGCGCGTTTATTTAGTACTAATGTGTTTGAACTAATTTCTGGAAAATCACTACTTTTATGCTGATATTTCATACAACCTCGAATCTGGTTTCAGCATCTTAGCTTGCCGCTTAATACCTATTTTGGCAAAGAGAGACGCTTAACTATTTTACACTGACGGATAACTCTGATTAGTTACCCCAAAGGCATTTAAAGAGTTTTGTATTCATCAAGAACCTTGATTGATACAAAATTCCAGAGAGTCTTATACTAAATTATTTTCTTTCATTGCCGTCAATAATGGTGCACGTAATTCTTGTGACAACGGCGTTAACGGTAAACGAATACCTTCATCCATCAACCCTAATTGAGCGACAGCCCATTTGACAGGTATAGGGTTTGACTCAGTGAACAAGTTATTGTGTAACGCCATTAACTGATCATTTAAAGCACGTGCCTTATCGTGTTCACCTGCCATAGCAATCTCGCATAACTCAGACATCGCTTTAGGTGCAACGTTCGCTGTTACTGAAATATTACCGTGGCCACCCGTTAACATTAGCTCAACAGCTGTCACATCATCACCTGAATACACAGCAAAGCCTGCTGGTGCGCTCGCAACCAGTGATTTATTGCGCTCCACATCGCCTGTCGCATCTTTAATACCGATAATGTTAGGAAGCGCTGCTAAACGCAACGTTGTCTCCTCTTGCATATCCGCTATAGTACGCCCGGGCACGTTATACAAAATTTGCGGGATATCAACGGCCTCAGAAATGGCTTTAAAATGTAAATACATGCCCTCTTGCGTCGGCTTATTGTAGTAGGGAACCACTGATAAACAGGCATCAACACCCAGTTCTTTTGCCTCTTTAGAAAGATCGATCGCCTCTTGGGTATTATTGGCACCAGTACCCGCGATGACAGGAATTCTACCGGCAACAACATCCACTACACGTTTTATAACAGCGCAGTGTTCAATGGGGCTCAATGTTGCAGACTCACCGGATGTTCCTACAGCAACAATCGATTTAGTGCCGTTTTCTATGTGGAATTCAACTAATTTATCCAATGCTGACCAATCAATTTCACCTTGTTCTGTCATTGGGGTAACAAGCGCAACAATACTACCGGTAATCATTTCATTCTCCACACGATCGAAAGCGACGCCTGCGATCAAAAATATTTTTGTTATCTGTATTTTCTAATGAGGTACTCTCAATTTTCGAACTGCCCGATTATCTAAATTAGTGGACAAAACAGGTACCATTTGGCTCGCTATTCTATATTAAATGGCAACCCTTTGAGTAGTCATAACCTGTTATTATTTGCTGTAGTTTTTAAACTGCTTGTGAATTTTGCCATATTTGTACGGCACCTTAGATAAATAACGCGTAATATGAGTTTTTCTAGGAAATGACAAACTCATTTGGAGAGATTAATGTCTTTAAGCGTCGGTGATAAAGCCCCTTCATTTAACTGTAAAAATCAACGTGGAGAAGATGTATCTCTCAACGCGTTAGCCGGTAAAAAAGTTATTTTATATTTTTACCCTAAAGACTCAACACCCGGCTGCACCGCACAAGCATGCAACCTTCGTGATAACTTCACCGACTTAACCGATCAAGGTTACGTAGTACTGGGCGTCAGCAGCTGTTCAGAGAAGCGTCATAACAATTTCATTGCTAAAAATGAGCTACCTTTTGATCTATTAATAGATGAAGAGCAGGCGCTACAAAACCAATACGGCGTATGGCAACTCAAAAAGACCTTTGGTAAGGAATACATGGGGACAGTGCGTACAACCTTCGTTATAGATGAGGGCGGCGAGATAACCCAAATCATCAACAAGGTTAAAACTAAAGAGCACTGGGAACAAATCAGCCAGCGATAACTCTTACTAGCGAGCTCCCATCCAGAAACAGATGCTTACGGCTAACGCCTCACAGGCTCAATCTGCAAACCACTAGGTATAGTTATTTAGAATAACTATACCTCCATATCTAGCAGCGTACATCTTGCACCATTGAGTCGCTCGCGCTTCGGCCCCGTTTCTCGAGGAGAACGAGCTATAAATCTTAAGCAAGGCTTATCTTTTTGATAAGCCTTATTCAACATTAGGAGTAATTTCATATGTCTAGTCAAGGAAGCGCCGGTAATGTAATTGCCGCACTTTGCAACATTTTTTTCCCAGGCCTTGGTCAATTAATTCAGGGCCGATTACTGTTTGCTATTTTTCTATTTATCACCGTTAGTGTCGGATATTGGTTCTGGTTTTTAGTATTCCCCGCCATTATCGCCGCCCTTTTACATTTGTTTAGCATCATTAACGCCGCAACTTATAAATCAACGAATTGACCGCTAGGTTTTTTAAAACTTAGCATTAATCATTAAACAGGGAGAAGCATGAGTAAGACACTATCAGCGACGGGGCAATGCCTTTGCGGTGCAGTCACTATTAGCGCACAAGAAGTCAATAAAAGCATTAACGTTTGTCATTGCGAAATGTGCCGAAAGTGGTCCGGCCCGCTTATTGCCTCTCACTGCGGTGCAAAAGTGAGTATCGAGCCCAGTGAAAAAGTCACTCGCTTTACCTCATCAGCCTGGGCCGAGCGTGCTTTTTGCAAAGACTGTGGCACACATTTGTTCTATCGAATAGTCCCGAGTAATGAATACATCGTGCCAATAGGACTATTCCAAGACAGCATTGATTTCAATCTGGAAACTGAGATATTTATAGACGAGAAACCCGCTTGCTACAGTTTTTCTAACGACACAAAAAAAATGACCGGAGCAGAAGTTTTTGCCATGTACACACCAGAGCAATAAACAACCCCGTAGCAAGCTATCTCGCTTCGCGAGCCTTATTACGTGAAACGAGGCATTAAACCCTTGATGGCTTAGGCTCCGCCTAATTCATCTCTAATAAAGCGCTTGCTATGACTATAATTTCGCCAAGAACTCACTAGCGTTAACCACTGCCGCATATTCCCCATTTAGATTCGCCAGTGACATTGCGTGCACTTGCTGCGCGCTCCGCATCTTTCCATCAAAGTCTACTTTATCAAAGGCAAAGCAAGCATCGGCAATTACTGTCACTTTATAACCCAAATTGCCCGCTGTTCTGACGCTGGATTCCACTGAGTTATTCGTCGCTACACCGACCACCACTAAGGCGCTAATAGACATTGAATCAAAGAGCTGTCGCGTCACATTATTGGCAAACGCGCAAGGCACGCTTTTTTCTATCAGGCACTCATCTGCTAAAGGTAGAAATTCAGTTTTATGATCAAACCCTGACTGCTCTGGCCAAAACACTGAATCTGGCTCTAACGAACGGTGTTTTATATGAAAAATAGGCCATTGCATCTCGCGCCAGCGCGCTAGCAAACTCAACATCACTTGCTCTGCATGCGGGTTATTTCTTGGGCCTAATTTAGGGTGATCAATCCCCTGTTGCTGATCAATGATCATTAGCGCTGATGCAAGCATTGCCACTCCTAAACTGACATTTTAAAAACATACTTCTATTTGCCATAAAAAAAGAGCAGACAATGCTGCTCCTTTTTAAGGTAAAGCTGGGAACTAACTAGTTCTCATCCAGAAGCGGAGCCGTAACGAGAGCGACTCAATGGCTCAAGATGTGCGCGACTAGATATGGGCGTTTAGTCATTCTAAATAACTCTATTTAGTGGTGCGAAAATTGAGCCAGTGAGGCGTTCACAGCAGGCATCTGTTTATGAATGGGAACTAATTATTAGGCAACCACTTTAATCGGCTTGATATTAGAGCGGCTAACCGCTGTTAATAACGCCTGCAAAGTTGCATTTGAAGTATCTTCATCTTGGGCAACTGCCGTGAAAGTTTCAGTATCAATTTTCACTTGAATACAGGCAAGCGCTTGCGCATCAGTACCGCGATTAAGCGCGTGCTGATCATATTGCAATACTTCTATCTCGCAACCAAAATGATTATTAAGCGCATCGCAAATAGCTTCTAGTGCACCAGCCCCTACGCCTTGATACTCATTACCTGCGAAGGTAAATATAGCATTTACCTGACTGTCTTGTGTATGTAAATCATAACTTTGTAGCTGCCATAACTGGTCGACCTGAACAAAGTTTTGATCGTATATCGCCTTAATATTTTTCGAAGATACTTCAACCTTTTGCTCTTCAGCCGCCTTTTGTACTAACTTACTGAGCACAACGTGCATCCACTTAGGTAATTCAATGCCGTAATCACGCTCAAGTACTAACGCTACACCGCCCTTACCACTTTGACTGTTAATACGCACCACGGCTTCGTATTCACGGCCAATATCTCTAGGATCAATGGGTAAGTAAGCCACTTCCCAATGCTCAAGCTTGTGTTCTGTATGATAATTAACCGATTTGCGGATAGCATCCTGATGCGAACCTGAAAAAGCGGTATAAACCAACTCACCAGCCCAGGGGTGACGCGCTGCAACAGGTAATTCAGTGCAGTATTCAACGACTTCAATAATTTCAATAATGTTTGATAAATCCAATTGCGGATCAACACCTTGAGAGTACATATTCATCGCCATAGTAACGATATCCATGTTGCCTGTGCGCTCACCATTGCCAATCAATGTTCCTTCAATTCGATCGGCACCGGCCATTACACCTAGCTCAGCAGCAGCGACTCCACAGCCTCTATCGTTGTGAGTATGCAGTGAAATACGCACATTTTTACGATTCACCATTTTACGGCAGAAATACTCTATTTGATCCGCATATACGTTAGGGCTGGTCATTTCGACTGTTGATGGCAAGTTAATAATTAATCGCTCACGCGCATTTTCAAAAACAGGCACCCACTGCTCAATAACGGCATCACACACTTCAACCGCATAATCCATTTCTGTACCCGTAAAGCTCTCTGGCGAATATTGGAAATGCCATTGTGTCTGCGGGTATTTTTCTGCATACTCTCTCACTAAAACAGCACCATTCACGGCTATCTGCTTTATTTGATCTTTATCTTTCGCAAAGACTTGCTGACGTTGTACCACTGATGTGGAGTTATAAACGTGTACAATCGCTTGTTTAACCCCCTCCAAACTCTCATAAGTCCGAGAGATAAGGTCTTCACGTGCCTGCGTTAAGACCTGCACGGTCACGTCTTCTGGAATCATATTTTTTTCTATGAGCTTGCGTACAAAATCAAAATCAGGCTGAGAGGCTGAGGGGAAACCCACTTCGATCTCTTTAAAGCCCAATTTAACTAGCAGCAAAAACATACGTGTTTTCTGTTCTACATTCATAGGGTTAACTAAAGCTTGGTTGCCATCACGCAGATCAACACTACACCAATGCGGTGCTTGAGTAATACTTTGATCCGGCCAAGTACGATCAGTTAACTTTACCGTGTCGAATACTTTATATTTACGATGAT
>Ga0209291_1000119_pt1 | contig 77630 bp, 67 predicted proteins | sample GOMGulsemesocosm_FD_184633 | JGI IMG/M metagenome (GOLD analysis project Ga0209291, IMG submission 184633) | Methane-oxidizing microbial communities from mesocosms in the Gulf of Mexico - GOM9B Gulf of Mexico (SPAdes) (version 2) | ecosystem: Environmental > Aquatic > Marine > Cold seeps... | reverse complement strand
CATAGAACGCATCTATGTAAACGAATCAATTTATGATGAATATTTAGCGGCATTTATTGCTTTGGTAAAAGAATATAAGTTAGGTCGTTCAGACGACCCTGAAACAACACTTGGCCCATTAGTTCGCGCTTCTGCTGCTGAGTTTGTTCGTAACCAAATCATTGAGGCAGTAAAGCAGGGGGCCAAAGCGCATATTAACCCAACTGAATTTGATTTAGATGAAGCGAGTACAGCCTATATGGCACCTCAGGTACTCACTGATGTTGATCACACGATGCGAGTAATGACCGAAGAGAGTTTCGGCCCTGTTGTGGGCATAATGAAAGTCTCATCAGATGAAGAAGCCATTAGATTGATGAATGATAGTGACTTTGGTCTTACTGCATCCATCTTCAGCGCTGATATAGAAAAATCGGTAATACTCGGTAATGAATTGGAAGTAGGTACATTCTTTGTTAATCGCTGTGACTATCTTGATCCTGAATTAGTATGGACAGGGGTTAAAAACACTGGCCGTGGTTATACATTATCAAAATTAGGTTTTGGTAACTTTATCCGAGCAAAATCCTTCCATATCAAAACCAAAGTTTAAGAGATAAATAATGAGTATTTAAGAGGTATATCATGAATAAATTAAGTGCTAACTGGAATTATCCTAATAGTATCCTTGCAGGCTTTGGGCGTATAAATGAGTTAGCTGAAACATGTAAAAAATTGAACATGAAGGCTCCTTTGTTAATTACAGATCCTGGGCTAGTGGTATTGCCGATGATCGGTGAAGCGGTTAATCATTGTAATAAGTCAGGACTACGCTGTGGCCTTTTTAGCAATATTCAAGGTAACCCGACAGGCCAGAATGTAGCAGATGGTGTTGCAGCATATAAAAAGGGTGAACATGATGGTGTTATTGCCTTTGGCGGCGGATCTGCACTTGATGCTGCTAAAGCGGTAGCACTTATGGTTGGCCAAAATGCATCACTATGGGATTTTGAAGATGTAGGGGACAACTGGACTCGCGTTAATGAATCAGGTGTTGCACCCATAGTTGCTGTCCCAACGACCGCTGGTACGGGGTCTGAAGTTGGCCGAGCATCGGTGATCACCGATGTAGACAATCAGGTAAAACGCATTATATTTCATCCATTAATGTTGCCATCTGTGGTTATTCTTGATCCAAAACTAACGCTAGGTCTTCCTGCTCATATTACTGCCGCCACAGGAATGGATGCTTTGTCACATAATCTTGAAGCACTGTGTTCTCCATTCTACCACCCGATGGCTGAAGGCATCGCTATTGAAGGGATTCGATTGGTGAAAGAATACCTACCTCGTGCTGTTGCCAACGGACAAGATATAGAAGCGCGTACCCAAATGTTAGTCGCTTCAAGTATGGGCGCAACGGCGTTTCAAAAAGGCCTAGGCGCAATGCATGCGATTGCCCATTCTTTAGGGGCTATTTATGGCGCACATCATGGTTTGCTGAACGCAATATTGATGCCTTATGTGCTTAAGGCCAACAGAATAGAAATTGAAGAACGTATTGAGCGTCTTAGTCGCTATTTAAATCTAGCTGATAGTAGCTTTGATGGTTTTATGAACTGGGTGTTGGATATGCGGGAGAATTTGGAGATTCCACATTCATTATCGATGATTGATATTGACGAAAAAGAAGCAATGTTAATAGGGAAAATGTCAGCAGTAGACCCATCGGCTGGAGGCAACCCCATTGCATTTTCACAAGAGCAATATTCACAAATGTTTATTGCTGCAGTTAAAGGGGAATTGAATTAAATGACCTTTCAACAGTTAACTGTCAGCTTTACTCCCAACGATAGTAAATAACAACGTGGTCTAACATGAAAATAGCAATTTTACAGTGTGACAATGTAATGGAAAAATTCCAAGATGACTTTGGGAATTATCCACAGATGATCACTGATTTACTCACTAGCGTCGAAAATAATCTCGAAATCGGCATCTTTGATGTGCAGAAGGGGAAATACCCCCAGAAAATCAACGATTGGGATCTTTTCATCACCACAGGTAGTAAAGCCAGTGTAAATGACAATGAAGACTGGATTATCAATCTTATTGAGTTTACTAAATTGCTTGGAGTAACTAAAAAAAAACTAATGGGTATCTGTTTTGGCCATCAAATTATCGCTTTAGCTAGAGGAGGCTCTGTGGCAGAGTCTGATAAAGGTTGGGGCATAGGTATTGCGTCAAATAACATCCTCATTCAAACAGATTGGATGGATAAAGGGCCGCATGAATTGAATCTCATAGTGAGCCACAAAGAACAGATAAATCGACTGCCGCAAGGCGCAATGATTATTGCACAAAGTGATTTTTGTCCTTATTTCATGGTTCAGTGGGATGATCATTTTTTAAGTGTTCAAGGTCATCCAGAATGGAATAAATTATATGCCAAAACGCTTATGGATGATCGCCGAAGTATTATTGGGGTAAAGCGCATTGAGCAGGGGGTAACATCACTAGAAAAAAAAATAGATAATCAGCAATTTGCTCGTTGGATTATTAACTTCGCCAAAAGAAAAATCTGATGTGATACATATTTTTTATATAAACAAAGCTCTTAATAATATAATCCTTAATTATGGGGGGGAAAAGAACCTATATGGACGCACCAGAAGTTAACAGTAAAGTCTATTCGTCTGATGAACATGATGTTTTGGGGGGAGAGTTGAAGATGAAGAAGATTAACTCTTCAGGTTAAGTGTCAATTTGAAGTCACTTTATGAAAAAGGCGAGGAGTAAAATAATTTAATTTTTCGGCTTTATAATAAGGTAGCTCACAAATTTTACATCCAATATAATATAGTGCGTTTGTGAACTATACAGACTAAACGTTAGCAGCGTCTTCAATGCAGCTTCAAAACTGCTACTTTTGAAGCCGCAATTTGAATCTCTGCACCTGTTTGAGGATTACTCGCAATACGTACTGCGTGGTCATTTATTTTGTAAGTACAGAAATCAACTAATTCGAGTTCACCATCGTTAGTGAATTCTCCAGTTACAGAACCATTGATACCAAAGTGGCCGTTTTACGTAAAAAGTTACGTGGTAACCTCAGTGTAGAAAGTATCATAAACTTTTTGTTAAATTAAACCCTGTAACAGATTGAATTACAGGGTTCACAAAAATTTACGTATAGGAGCTGTATTTTTACTTCATCGGTTTTTTGAATAACAAAGTAAACCTATCGGAATTACCACTTACTGATTTACGGCCTACTTCATAACGTAATTCATCATCAGCTTTGTAATGAAGGTTTGAATAATCGACAAACTCGAAACCTGCTGATTCTACTTCTTTAATCACTAATACTGGGTCAATACGACGACCATTTTCATCATTTTCACGTTGCATATGACGACGAGTATGATCAACAATACCGTAGATACCTCCTGGTTTAAGTGATTTTAATGCTTCGACGTTTACGGCCGTACGTGTCGCTAGTGATAAATTGTGATAGTTACGAAAAGTTAACACTGCATCGATGTTTTTTACCCCAAAATCAATGTTCGATAAGTCATAACGTTTCTCTTCTTTGTTATGCACCCATTTAGAATCATTACTTACCATTTTTACTTTATCGAAGCCATTCTTCTTTAATAATCCATCTTTGATTCGATCACCTGCCATCCCTAAAAAAAGTTGGCCTTTATCTTTCAAAGCAGGGGCAAGTAAAGCCGTATACCAACCACCACCAGGAATAAGCTCTAATACTTTCATATCTTCTTGGATACCAAGAAACTCAAGTGTTTGTATTGGGCGACGGTTTCTATCTCGTTCTTTATCTTTTTCTGAGCGACTTTCAGCTTTCATTGCTGCTTTTATATTGTCTGAAAAAGTATCCGCTTGTACAAATCCGGCAGATAAACTGCAACCAATAAGTAACGGTAGTAATAATTTTCGCATGCTAACCTAATCCTTTTATAATTTATTTATTATATTTTTAATTCAAATGATATTCGAACAGCTTAAGACCGAATTGTCGCCAGTTTACTTCCAATATCAATTGAAAAAGGGGTAACAAAATATGTCAAATCAAGGAAATGACTCCTGAAAAAGGTTAATTAAATATTACATTAAGCTCGCTGTTGCATTTGTGATTTATGGTCATGAAGCTCTATAATGCATAAAAATCAATGTGTTAACTTGCTGTGGTAAGTGTTGTTACTTTGGCTATAGCCCAATCTATTTAGTTCGCTTGTTTTTTCGAAAAATAATTGTCGTAATGAGTTGTTTTCAATTATTGATATTTATTAAACAAGCATCTTTATCTATTTGACATTCGGTACTCAACGCTAAATTAATAGCCATTTTACCAAATGGCTTAATATCATCGATAATTTTTAAGGCAAGCTCTTTTAACGGTCCCGCTGTTTGTGGGAAGCTAGAGTTTGTTATCACCGAAATATCGATATTATATTCAGGAAAAACCATTAACCATTTCTGAGTGCCTTCCACACCACCATGACGAACAAAATACGTTTTTGTCTCAGGGTAATCAACGGGCAATAACGAAAGAGTAAACCTAATAGACTTCAGTTTGTTAAAAAGAACTCGTTAACAATTATGCTCGACTAGCAATTATTACACCCGTAGTAATCATTATTGTCCCTGCTGCTTTATTGATGGTTGATGTGGCATTTGGAGATTTAAATACTTTTTTTGCTTTAGTCGCTAATAACGCATAACAAACATTCACACTGCCAAACGCCAATGTTGCAGCCAACATTATTAATAAAATATCATCTGAAGCCACTTCATCCATATTGACAAATGCAGGGAAAAAGCCAATATAAAATAGAATCGCTTTTGGGTTGCCTAAAGTGATGAATAATCCCGTAATAAAACTGGTCAATAACGATGAATCTTTTGATTCTTTTATATCAATTGAAGTCGCTTTTGCACAAAGTAAATTGTAACCAAGCCACAAAAGATAGATTACACTGATATATTTTATAATAATAAATGTTGTTCCCATTGTTTCTGATAATGCAGTAAGGCCGAAGATTGCCAACGCAATAAAAACATAATCACCGACAACAATCCCCATAGTCATATATAAACCATGTAAAAAACCAGAGGAAAAAGAACGAGATATTATGGAAAATACCGCAGGTCCTGGCACTATGGCAAGTATTAACATAGCCCCAAATAAAGCTAAAAGGTTACTGAATAACATTAGTTTTCCTATAGTTGACCTATTCTCTGTCTAAATTTACACATAAACTTCCTTGAAATATTAGCCAGAGGAAAGCCTCCATGTTTCCTCTACGTATAAACAGAAATAGTAGTTCGTTCTCTTGTTTTTATTGATGGCTGAATGTCATTTTTTTTCTTAAAAAATCCATGATAGATTTATCTGCTAAATTAATCAGTAGCCCTAAGATTATTAAGTTAAACGCGATGATTTTAGTTAACCCTATTGGCTCATTATAGAAAATAACCGAGCCTAAAAAGCCGAATATCGGTACTAAGAGCATTAAAGGTGCCATAGTCGATATTGGATAAATTACCGTTAATTTATTCCACAGCCAATAACCGAGTAAAGTAACGGGGTAAGCTTGAAACATCACGGAAAAAATACCTAAGAAACTAATGTTATTCGCTAGTGTTACAAAGCCATTACTACCATGTAACAGGTATGAAAGAATAAAGAGTGGCACTGGTGCTAAAAGGCACGACCAAACGACAAAGGCAAACATCTCTGAAATTGTATTTGTTTTAATTATTATACTTATCAAGCTTAGACTTATCGCCGCCGTAAAGGCTAACAGTATTCCTAATGAGGTGACTGAGCCGTCAGTAATGTTGAATATCAATATCAGACCAAACACCGAAAATAACAAACCGGTGATTTTTGCGATTGATAGTGATTCTTTTAAAAATATGGTGCCTAAAATCACACTAATAAAGGCACTCGATTGTAATATTAAACTGGCCATGCCTGCTGACATGCCGGCATGAATTGATAGCGTCAACATTCCCCAAACGCCGACACCAAAGAAAAGGCCATATATAGAAATAAGCATCCAAGAAACGTTGGGTTTAGGGATAAAAAATATCATGGGTAAAGCGGCGAATGAAAACCTTAGCCCAGTTAAAATAAGGGGATCCATCTCGTTAATACCAAGTTTAATGACAGAAAAATTTAGTCCCCAAACCGTTACAATTGCCAGTGCTATTATTAAATGAACTGCTTTCATCTGAGATACCTTTATAAATTACTTTTGACAAGTATGAATAATTTATAAATAATAAACAGATGCAATAATTTAAAAATAAAAGGGTACAGTTTGGTTGCTAAATACATTCAACTTGCTGATCGCATTATTACCGATATTGAAAGCGAGCAGTTAGAACAAAGCCAACGAATGCCATCAATACGCAACTTCTCCAAGCTTTATGAGGTTAGTATTACTACTGCACTTAATTGCTATCAAAGGCTTGAAGAGTTTGGCTGGCTTCAAGCTAAGGCTCAATCTGGCTATTATGTGACGCAACCCTTAGGTAAAAACATGTCACCAAAATTTCCAAGCTTTGAATCCGTAGCAAGTGAACCACAAAGCTTTAGAGCAAGTAATGTTTCCGTTCATAGCCCATTTTATATTTCACAATTTTCTGAAGAGTTATTACCGATAAAAGAACTTGAGCGGTGCTTTAGTCGGGCTAATAGAAATAATCAGCATTTGGTTAATTTATATCCGGAATATCAAGGTAAAAAAGAGTTCCGTGAAGTTTTATCTAAACACTTTTCCAAGCAATATTTTAACCTTACCGCTGATAAATTAGTGATCACTAATGGATGTATTGATGCTATTCGTACCGCCATTGAAGTAACAACAAAAGTAGGCGATACCGTCGCAATATCCTCACCTTGTTTTATCGGTTTAATTGAATTGTTAGGCAACATGAAGCGTTTGGTACTTGAAATTCCTTTTCATCATGCAGAGCTTGATTTACAACAGCTCGAAAATCAGATGAAACAAGGTGATGTTGCTGCTTGTTTATTTAGTGCTAATCATATTAATCCTCAAGGTAACTGTTTGAGTTCAAAGCAAAAAGAACGTTTAGCCTTGTTAGCTGAAAAATATCAAACTCCGATCATTGAAGATGATGTTTATCTTGAGTTTAATTATAGCCAACATACCCCATTGCCCATTAAGCATTGGGATAAATCAGGTTGGGTATTATGGTGTAATTCAATTTCTAAAACCATCGGACCAGGATATCGTTTAGGTTGGTGTGAGCCGGGGCGATATTTTAAGAAGTATCTAGAGCACAGAGCAGCGCAATATTTTGGTATTAATATATATGTTCAAAGTGGCATTATGGAATTTTTTCACTCAAGGCAGTATTTCAAGCATTTAAAAAAATTGCGTTTAACGATTAGTCAGCATTTATATCTTTACTCTAAATTATTATTAGAGCATTTACCTGAGCACTCACGACTCAGTAGCCCACAAGGAGGGCTCGTTATCTGGGTGCAAATTCCTGGGCTTGATGGCAACAAATTGTTGGTAGAGGCCGAAAAACAAAATATCTATTTTAGAACAGGCTCCGAATTTAGTACTTTGGGTTTATACCAAGATTGCTTTAGAATTAATTTTGGTTGGCCTATCGCTAAAAATCACACGGGCGATAATGAAGAAAATAATGACGACGCAGTACATCGATATCAGCAACTAGTATCTTTATGTCAGTTAGTACATAAACAATTAAATAACGAATCAAAAAAGAATCATTCCTGTAGAAAGACATAAAGAGCCGTTTATCAAGTCAGTTATTCACAAAGGAAATAACTGACGATATATTTATGACTCATGCTATTGCTAGACTATTATGTGCCGAAGGTGATGTTGGTAAAAAATCGACATTGAAAAAAAGTAATAATATCCCTTTCGCTAACTCGTTCTTTCACATAAGCAATAATCCCACCGATGCTATGCTTTCGTCTTTCAGATTGCTTTTAGCTTGAACATACTTATCAGAAATATTCATCAAGTTCATTGTCAAATAGGGGCAGAGTTACTGCCTCCATTTTATAAATACAATTTCTCAGTAGTTTCTTTGAGTTTTACATTAGGAAGGAATTGATCTGAAATCGTTAAAATTGAATGGAGATTGTTTTTTAATTTATCAAGTTCAAGCTCTCCTGGATTTAATGCTGTTTGTAATAAGTGTAGTGCCATGTCAGCTAGCAAAACCCTCTGTTTTTCTAACCAATCATCATTCCCTTTAGTGGCATTTAGCTTTAAATATGCCATTTCCACTGTATTATGAATCTCCCAACTCGTTTGGATGATTTGTTGACGTTCGACATCATTCATTCGTGATCCCACCTAAATGTATTTTTTGATTGTATCTCATGTAAAAGCCTAACCTTTAGTATATAAATCAGTAAGGTGTTGATTGAATAATTGAAGCTGCTTCAATCTCTGTTCAATAGATAGTTTTTCAGGTCCATGACAAATATAGGGTGATAGTATATTCATCTTCATATATCCAAAAACTTCCTCAGACATCGCCTTCAATTTATTAAGGTAAAAAGCTTTTTCAGTTTCATCACTAGCGCCACCAGTAGTAACTGAAAGTAAAACTGATTTGTTTTGTAAACTAAAATTTGAACCGTATGCAAAACCATAAGTGAACACTCTTTCAATCCAGCCTTTTAAAATTGCAGGGTAGCTTCCCCACCATAAAGGAAATTGCACTATGATTAGATCGGCACCCAGTAATTTTTTTTGCTCATTAACAATATCTACACTAAAAGCGTTTCGTCCTTGTTGGTCTAATAAACTAAGACCCGGCTCTTTTTCTGTCATTGGAAAGTCTTTGTAACTTAGCAAGGGATCAAATTTTGATTGGTACAAGCTTTTAACAGTAACACTACAACCAAATCCTTCGAAGACATTAATTGTTTGCGCGCTCATTGCAAAGTTGAATGAGTCTGGGTTTGGGTGAGATGTTACGACTAATATATTATTCATTATTAAAGGGTTGGTCATTAAATTTGAATCTAGCATACTCATTATGATTTTTTTTACGAATGAAAAAAATCACCATCAATGAATTTTATTAATTCATTGAACTTTTAGTATACCCAATAACCAATTTTTCAACAGTCGGATATTAGGATCATTTTTTTTACGTTTATGCCAAGAAAAATAATAGCCATCATCTGAAAAACTTATAGGGGATTCACTTAGTTTCACAAGTCTACCTTGAGCCAACTCTTTATAAATGAGGGTTTCTCCCAGTAAAGCAATGCCTTGACCTGATAGTGCGGCTTGTAAAATTAAAACGGTGTGGCTGAAATATTGAGTGTTGTTCTTGGTGTTTGTAAGGTTTTGTTTTTTTAGCCAATCTCCCCATAAATCTAAAGATTGTATTTCTAATAATACTTCTTTATTTAGCCATTGTTGTGGTGACAGATTTTTGAGTTTTTTTGCTAGTTCAGGTATTGCAACTGGATAATACACTTCTGTTTTTAAGTGTTCACACTCATACGATATATGATCTACTGCTCTATCATATAAAATAACATCAAGATTAAGCGCAGCAATGGGATCGCTACAACTTAGCATTCTTAATCTTATATCTAGATCAGGTCGGCGTAGGTATAATTCATTAAGTTCAGGTGTTATACGATTAATAGCAAACGAGCTACTAACCCCAAACTGAATAGTATTAATATGATGGCCCAGAAGTTCCTCTGTTGCATAAACCATTTGATCTAAACTTTGGTTTATTGGCAAAGCATAAGCCTTACCTTCATCTGTTAATTCAAAATTCTTTCCATCACGATGAAAAAGTTTACAACCGAGAAAGTCTTCCAAGTTTTTAATTTGATGGCTAACGGCACTTTGTGTGATGTGAAGCTCTTTAGCCGCAAGAGTAAAGTTTGATGTTCGTGAGGCTGAAGCAAATGCGATTAATGATTTCAGCGGAGGTAAATTTTTAAACATTAGAAAACCGAGCTATGAATAATATTCATTATTGTAGTGATTTTTTCATTTATTGAAAGTCATACTTAATAAGTACTATATGAATACAAAACGTCTAACGATATTAAATCAATATGAAAATCATAAAATATACCTTTTGGCTCAGTTCTATTATATTTTTTGGCTCTTTAAGAGCTGAAATTATACTCGATGGAAAAATAGATGAAGAAGATTGGCGACATGCCAAAACATATACTTCGTTCGTTGTAACATCACCTGATACAGGTGAAAAACCTAAAGTAGATACAAGCGTACGGTTATTGAGCCGTGCTGATGGCTTATACATTGCTTTTGAAAACCAGCAAGCGCGTATAAAACGTTCAAGAAAGTACAGTGCAAAAGATCAACATACCTCAGCAGATTTTAATGTGGTTAGTATCGATTTTTCAGGGCAGGGGGATTCTGTCTTTGAATTTGTAACCACATTAGGAAATGGCAGCATGGACGGTGTTTATGCTCAGGGCAATCAGTTTAACGATGACTGGGAAGGTGCATGGGATTTCAAAGTGTATGAAGGTGATCATTATTGGTATAGCGAAATATTTATCCCTTGGTCTATTGCTCCATTTCCGAAATCTGTTGATGATAACTCTAGCAATATACGTGTTTATTTCGGCCGATATAATATTGGTGAAGGTGAGCAATACTCTTTTCCTGATACCTCTTCTTCAAGACAAGATTTTATGCAGTCTTTGCATCTTGTTAATGTTAGCAAGCCAGATAAAAGTACCTTCTCATTATTTCCTTACGCGTCAGCAACTCATGATATTAATCAAGGTGGTTCAAAGTATAAATTGGGTGCTGACCTATTATGGAAGCCGAGTGTAAACCAACAAGTAACTGTTGCAATTAATCCCGATTTTGGTCAGGCAGAAAGTGATGAGCTAATCGCTAATTTTTCTGCCGTAGAAACACTTCACAGTGATAAGCGTACTTTCTTTACTGAGAATCAAAATTTGTTTGTTATAAAAGATACACGTTTTGAATTACTAAACACCCGTCGCATGGGAGGAAGTTCAGATACTGCTCAAGGAGCCCCTACTGATATTAACTCAGCTATAAAATATTTGAATACCGGGCAAAAGCTAGACCTAGGGGTAATTGCGGTATTAGAGGATGATAGTCGTGGGGTATTAGGCAAAAAGTTTGTGAGTTCTCGGTGGTTATTAAAAAATGAGCAGGGATATTTAGGGCAAATGGTTAACTGGGTAGACCGAGCCAATATTGATCGTACGGCAATAACGTCAGCAGTAGATTTTGGCTATTGGCAAGAAAAGGTCCATGTTGATGGTAAAATTTTATTCTCTGAAACTAGACAAAATACAACGTCTAGAGGAACAGGTGGGATTTTTAACCTTAAATATAGAGCGCATCGACAATGGCAAACGAAATTAGCCATTGTTTGGCTAGATAAAGAGTTAGAGCTTAATGACATGGGCTACCTTGCTCGTAATAACTTAAAAGAAATTGATTTAACCACTAATTATTTATATATACCTAAAGGAGATAATCACTTTTTTAGGCAGTATGATTTACAAGTTGATACTACGTATAAAAGTAACTTTGATAATGAAAATTTAGCTCAAGACTATGCGATATCATTAACCACCAAGACTCAAAACAATGCAAAGCTTATCGCTAATTTCACGTATGAATCTAGCGGCTATGATGACTTGATTACACGTGACCATGACAGTGTCTTTCTACCCGGAAAACAGGGATATTTAATTAAATACGTTAGTCCATATGGTGGTCGTTTATCTTACTCTTTAGATGTGAACTATATGCAGGAAGGTGTAGAAGGTTGGGCGAATAGTGTAGGGCTCTCGTTAGATTATGCCATAACAGATAAAGCAATAATCTCTACTGGCGTCTCTCGCCTGAAAAGTGACGACTGGCTGATTGGTAGTGATAGAGGCGAATTAATGCGCTATCACCGCAATTTTGATCAAATAAGCGTTAATTTTTTATGGGCGTTGAGTGAAGATCAAGAGTTTAGTTTTAAAGGGCAATGGTATGTAGTTGATGCAACAGAAGGGGAGTACTATACAACAACTCCGCAGGTAAAAAGGGAAGATGAACAGCCTATAGACTTCAAGCAAAGCCAGTTATCGTTGCAATTACGCTATCGTTATCGATTTGCACCATTATCAGATATATATCTGGTATATGCTCGAAATGGCAAATTTTATGGGGAAGGGGACATGATAAAAAATAATAGAGATATTATCAGTCAGCAATTTGATAAACCTGAAGATAATTTATTGATGTTTAAAGTGAGGGTGATGTATTAACTCTTACTCACTTTATAATAGGTCAATAAAAAAGATGAATAAAAAGTAGGTGATTGTTTTATTTCTTTTTGAAATTAAAACAAAATATAAAGTAATAACCTTTAATTATTACTTTATATTTCTTTTATGCTACATGTCAGTTAAAGACTCTACTTTTACATATTCGTAGCTAAATGCTCTGATTCTTCTTCCTGATTCAGCGACAAATTCTACTGTTGTTGAACGAGGTAATATCAATACAGCTTCGTATTCCTCGCCAATTAAACATTTATCAGGGCCACATACTACGTCTTTGGTTAATTTTATCCGCATTAATAATTTTCACTCTATTGAATAATTATAAACATTGTATCATTTTTTCAGCTCATAAATTAGTACAAATAATGTTCTTAATGAATTCAATCAACATTTTGTAAATATATCGCTACTTTATTTCATGAAAATTGCTGGAAAATCACCTGTATTGCCTTTAATAATATTTTTTTAGTCCTCAATAATCAAAAATAGCTCAGTTACTAGAAACACTGTTTATATGGAATTGTTTGGGGAAATAAATTTTTATTGGAAAATATTATAGAAATTTAGTGATTTATCTAGCTATCAATAGGCCAAGTCGTATACCTTAATATGACTCAAATATTGATGGAAAATAATTTTGCAGCCCATTATTCAAATTACAGATGTTAATAAGGTTTATGCTAGTGGTTTTCAAGCACTTAATAATATTAACTTAGCGATAAAACCCGCAGAAATATTTGCTTTACTAGGACCTAATGGTGCCGGTAAAACGACACTCATTAGTACTATTTGCGGAATTGTTGATGCTACGTCAGGAAATATAACGGTTGATGGCAAAAATATCGTTTCGGGGTATAGGCATACCCGTGGACTTATTGGTTTAGTGCCACAAGAGTTAACCACCGATGCCTTTGAAACAGTATGGGCGACTGTTTCATTTAGTCGCGGGTTATTCGGCAAAAAGTCTAATCCTGCTTTTATAGAGAAAACACTTAAGTCATTGTCTCTTTGGGATAAAAAAGATAATCGCATTATGGAGTTGTCTGGTGGTATGAAACGCCGAGTTATGATTGCTAAAGCACTTGCTCATGAACCTTCTATTTTATTTTTAGATGAACCTACCGCTGGCGTTGATGTGGAGCTTCGTAAAGATATGTGGGAATTGGTACGACAATTACGTAACGATGGCGTTACTATCATTTTAACGACTCATTATATTGAAGAAGCAGAGGAAATAGCAGACCGTATCGGTGTCATTAAAAATGGTCAGCTTATTTTAGTTGAAAATAAAATGGTGTTAATGAGCCAGTTAGGTAAAAAGCAGTTAATTCTAGACTTAAAGCAACCATTAACTGAAATACCTTCAAGTTTAATAGATTTTAATTTACACATAAAAAATGAAGGGCTGCAATTAATTTATAGTTATGACACAACCCAAGAGCACACCGGAATTTCTGCTTTATTGCAACATTTGTCTACCGCTTGTATTGGCTTTAAAGATATCAAAACAGATCAAAGCTCGTTGGAAGATATATTCGTCTCGTTAGTTAAGGAAACAACATGAACCTTTACGCAGTTGCGGCTATTTATAAATTTGAAATGGCCCGCACTAAACGCACAATTTTTCAAAGTATTGTCTCTCCAGTGATTTCAACGTCACTTTATTTTATTGTTTTTGGCTCTGCAATTGGCTCTCGCATTACTGAAATCGATGGCGTTAGCTACGGTGCTTTTATTGTGCCGGGCTTAATTATGTTATCGCTGTTAACACAAAGTATTTCTAATGCTTCATTTGGTATCTATTTTCCTAAATTTACCGGCACTATTTATGAATTACTTTCTGCGCCAGTATCTTCTTTTGAAGTGTTGTTAGGTTATGTGGGCGCAGCGGCGACTAAATCGATAATGCTCGCGTTAATTATTTTGGCGACAGCGCATTTATTTGTTCCTCTAGAAATTGCTCATCCCTTTTGGATGTTATTCTTTTTAGTCATGACTGCGGTAACCTTTAGTTTATTCGGTTTTATTATTGGAATATGGGCAGACAACTTTGAAAAGTTGCAAGTGATCCCACTTATTGTTATTACCCCACTGGTTTTCTTAGGTGGCACTTTTTACTCTGTGAGTATGTTACCGCCATTTTGGCAAACGGTTACGCAATTCAACCCCGTGTTTTATTTAATTAGTGGCTTCAGATGGAGTTTTTATGAAGTAGCTGATGTTAGTTTAGTCACAAGCTTTTGGGTAATGAGTTGTTTTTTAGGTTTTTGTTTAATAGCGGTTACTTGGATATTTAAGAGTGGTTATCAGATAAAGAAATAATAGTGATAACATGCCTTTCCCGAACTTATTTGTGAGGGAAATAGGTGCACACAAATTTTATTACAAGCGTCTTAACCGCTTTTCGCTTAAATTGAGCATTATGTTAGATGTGCTATTGGAATACTTCAATAGCACATAAAGTTAAATCGTCACATAATTCGTCACTTTCATTAAAATCAGCTAATGCTTCTGCGACATCATCAACTAAACAATGAGGGCAGGGCTCAGCATCAATTAATATTTTTTCTAAACGGTCAAAACCAAATTCTTCTTGTTTGGTATTTCGCGTTTCAAGTACTACATCGGTGTATAAAAAAATAATATCATGATGTAATACCTCAACTTCATGATTACTCCATTGATATTCTTTTAAAACACCGATAGGAATATCTTCACCTTGATCGAGTCGGATTAAAGTACTTCCGCGTTTTATATAACCGTAAGGGTGGCCTGCACAAGCATAACACAAGGTTTTTGTCTCAGGAGAGTATGACATGGCGATAGCTGTGATGAACTTCCCTCTATTTTTACGGGTAAAAAAATGAGTATTTACATATTCCATTACTTGCGCTGGTTGGCTGGTGTTTCCTTCTGGTTTATAAGTACGTAAAATAGCGTCAAACATCGCAGCCTCAACTGCAGCACTCGGTCCATGCCCTGTTACATCTGCAATCATTACACCAAAGTTATGGGCTTCTCCCACAGGCTTATCTTTCGATAAACTGGTTACATCAAAATAGTCACCACCTGCTTCTTTATATACTTTAAACTTAAATGCCAGTTCTATACCTGGAATCGATAGATTTTCTTCTGGTAATAATAAGTGCTGTAGTCGAGAAATTTCACTTAATTCTTGTTCACGCCAGTTAGTTATTTCTTGTAATTTTCTCTTCTCTTCAGCACGAGCAATGCTAGACACCGCAAAATTTGCTAATAGATTTAGCTTAGATAAATCAAGGTTATGACTGTTATTTTCGGCGTCGAGAATTAAGACCCAACGTTCAACTTTTGCATCAAGTAAAATAGGCAAAACCAAGACATTTTCGTAGGTAGCGAGATCATCTTGAAATAATTCAGCACATTGATCCTTATTAACATGAATGGGGCTCGACATTTTTTGCCATTGCACAATAAATTCACCACAAAATATGCGCTGATCATTAGAACGTTTTAGAATTTCGGCGACTTTGTAAGCTGGCTGACTGTGAGGGTGACAATAATTAGAAATTTGAAAATAATTATCGTCTAGGTTTAAGCTATTGACCACAGCAAGTGTGCAGTCTCCTAGTTCGGTTGAAAGGATACTTTGTAGAAAGGCTAATGAATTAGGAAAATTTTCAATCTGACTCAGTTTAGTAAGGTGTGGCAATACCTTTTTCCTTTTCTATAATAGTTAAAGCTGTTTAATATTAAGGCGCTTTAACAGCAACTTTATTTCTTAAAATTTCGTTTAGACCCGCTAAACCACTACGCTTTAATGTTGATTTATAATCATTAGTATATGTGCTGATCAATGATACGCCTTCGGCTGAAAAATCGTAAATGCGCCATTGTTTGTTTCTTAACAATAGCTTGTAATTAACAGGGATCTTTTTGTCAGTGAGTACGATATTGGTATTAACTTTGGCATACTTGCCCTTTTTTATTTCTTCTTTTAAGTATTCTACTTCCTCATTATTATATTGATTTAATAAACTGGCGTAGGTGTTAACGATGACTTGCGTAAAGAGTGCGATAAATTCTTTTTTATCTTCTTTACTCGCTTTCTTCCAGTAACGGGAAATAACCCGTTGAGAAACTACGGGCAAATCAACTTTTTCTTTGACTATTGTCGTAATACGGCTTTTCTTTTCTTGTGTCGACAGTTCATCATTACTGGCAACGTTTATAAAAAGATTAACGGCTTCTGTTAATGACGATGTTGGTGTACCTGTTTCTGCGTTAACAAGATAAGAAGGCAACATAGAAATTATTAATACTAGTAATGCTAATAAGCTATTTTTCATGATATTTACTCGTTATCAGTGTCGGAACTGAAAATATATTTACTGACTAATTCTTCAATACTTATTGAAGACTCTGTTTCGATGATCTCATCACCTGATTTTAGTATATCGTCTAATGCACCAGGAGATATTTTAACAAATTTATCACCAATGATCCCTGACGTTCTGATAGACGCAATGGTATCTTCAGCTAAAATAACATCTTTATCAAAAACAAAAGTTGCGACAGACTCGAAACTTTCTTTATCGAGTACAATACTCGTCACCTTACCTGCTTTCACACCTGCTATCTCAATAAATGCGCCTTCTTTAAGACCTGAACTACTGTCAAACTTTGCGACTAACTGATAGCTATCTTTAGAGTAGCCAGAAACTCCTGCGATGGTGACTGAAAGATAAGCCATCATGCCCATACCAAATAATATAAAGAGACCAACAATAAAATTTACGTTCATTTTTTTCATAGTGTAATTCCTAAGCTCACAGCATTAATGAGCTAACAATGTAATCAACAAATAACATTAATACAGCACTGAGTACCACGGCCTGTGTCGTTGCCTGACTTACGCCAACAGCTCCAGACTGCTTTTGTTCAATGTGTAAATTAAACCCCTTGGCTAAACATACACACATAATAACTAAGCCAAAAAGAAATGACTTAACAATACCCATCCAAACATCATTCCAAATAATAGTATCTGCCATGCCAACTAAGTAAGCACCGTCGCTGACGCCATGTATTAAAACACCAACAATGTAACCACCGCCGATCCCAAAAGTGTCAAACATTGCTGTTAATAATGGCACTGAAATTATTGCTGCGATTAATCGTGGCAACATCACATAGTGATAACTATCAATAGCCATACAATCGAGGGCGTCAAACTGTTGCTCGTTACGCATAATACCAATTTCAGCACATGCAGCAGAGCCGACTCTTGCAATCACCATAAGTGCAGCCATCACAGGGCCTAGTTCTCTGATCAAACTCATGGCTACCGCAGCGCCTAATAAGTCAACTGAACCAAAACGGATCAAGGTATCATAAAACTGCAGTGCCACGACCATTCCGGTAAAAAGCCCAGAAATTAAAATGAGTGGAACCGTTTTTGCGCCAATGAAAAGCAATTGTTTGATTGTTTCTTCTAATGGGAAACGATACATCCATAATCTTGATAGCGTATTAAAAAGGAATAATCCTAATCTACCTGAAGATTCCACAATGTTTATGCCGACGCCACCTAAGTGTTCAATTTTCGCTTTAAATACCGTTAACATATTAATTTTTCCCTGTAGTTAAACGTTTAATATATTGTTCAGCGTCAAGGTGTTCATCTCTAGCACGTCGATTGATCATATTCTGAATACGGACATCTTTGCTATTCTTTATTTCATCTACTGTGCCAGTGATAGCAATCTCGCCATCAAATAACACCGTGATTTTGTCTGCTATTTTAAATGCGCTTTCAAGCTCATGCGTAACAACAATAATGGTCATATTCATTGCATCACGTAGTTTGAGAATCAATTCATCTAGTTCAACGGCTGTTACAGGATCTAGGCCTGCTGAGGGCTCATCAAAAAAAAGTAATTTTGGGTCCATGATCACAGCACGCGCCAACCCTGCGCGTTTCAACATGCCACCTGAAAGTTCTGAAGGCATTAGATCTTCGTAACCGGCTAAGTTCATTAATTCAAGCTTTAAACGGGTCATAATATCGATGGTGTGTTCATCGAGTTTAGTATGATGCTGCAAGGGTAACTTGATATTTTCGCCAACGGTCATCGAACTAAATAAGGCACCGCCTTGAAAGGCTACCCCCATTTTCTGACGTAATTTTAGTAATGTTTTACGATTCGCATTGACCACATCAACCCCATCAATAACAATACTGCCTGAGGTTGGGGTGAGTAAAGCAAGCATATGATTTAATAGCGTACTTTTACCTGAACCACTGCCTCCCATAATGACTCTAATTTCTCCTTTTTCTACAGAGAAATTAAGGTCCTTGAGAATTTTGCGATCACCGTAGTGGGTCACCAAGTCATTAACTTCGATAATACTTTTATCACTTGACGTCATTACTATCCCTTTATCTCGTCAAGGGTTTCTATCATGGGGAAAACTTTATTTAGGTGGGTCAATTCCATCACTTGTAACGGAGCCCCTCTTGCACCCACTATAGTAAGGGATAGTTGTTTGTTTTTAGCGAGATTATAAGCTTCCACTAACGTGGCGATACCTGAACTATCGATATAACTTAGCTCAGAAAAGTCAACGATAACTGAATTTCCTGACCCAACAATAGCAAGAAGTTGCTTTCTTACCTGAGGCGAGTTATGTAAGTCTACTTCTCCGGTTAGTGCGAGTAATTGATAGTGTAAATACGTTTTTTGCACAAAGGTCATTCTTGAGATCCTTTAGGTAAGTGTTTCTTTAACTCTAATATATTGCCTACAGACCCTTTCGGGGGCAGTAGTTGAACGAAATCCATTACTTTGTAAATAAGCTGTAAGCCTAGTCCTCCGGGCTCTAAAAGATTTGTTTTTCTAAGTTCTAGACATGAATTGTCGATGCACTTAGCGAAATCTTGTAACTGAAATATAGCTTCATTTTCATCTTTATATATTTCAAGAACAATTCGACCAGGGTTTCCGTTATAAGCATATCGAATGATATTGGTGCAAGCTTCATCAATAACAAGGGTAATAAGGTTAATATCACTTTCTGAATATGCTAACGAATGACACGCCTCTCGCACTTTATCCCTAATTTGGCATAGTTGGCTGGTACAAGCGCTGTGTTCAACATGTAAAATGCGTTTCATAGACATTATCTTTTTGTAGGATTATTTAACATTAACATTATTATTAGTACAAAAGGTAGGTACTGTTTGTAAATACATCTGATTTTAACTTCAGCATAGTTCAGCATTTATGAGACACAATAGTTAATGCTCATTGAAGATGAACGTTTTGCTAGAAATAAGGTAAAACTTATCATTAAACATCAATATATCTATTTATAGTGAGCAATGGGCCTCTTGTTATGATGATTGATTAGGTCCTTATTGAAGTTGTGATCGTTTTGGTTATATATGTCTAGAGTGCCAAGTCTATTAATTTGTTAACCGATAACAAAACCATTTTATTTAATGACATTGAGTTAATGTATGTAAAACGAGTGTAGAACATATTCGTTGACGTAAAGCATAGATTGAATATACTTTATTAATTAGCTTATGATTTATTTATGAAAGGATTGTTAATGAGTAAAGTTATGAAAAGTTTTTTACCTATTGTTTGTTTGGTTTCCGTTGGCAGTATACTAACAGCTTGTTCTTCTATACCTCATTATCAGAGTTTGTCTACAGATGCCGTAGTGGTTAAAGCTAAAAAAAATAGTCCTGAATTAGCGCAAACATTTACTGTGAATATCGGCGATAATTTATTAACTAAGGTGTCGGGTACTTATTTAGAGAATAAAACGCAATCAGTTACATTACTTTCCGATATTAACTACATTCACAATGGTCATCCAGGCCTGAGCAAAGGCAAAACTACAGTTTTAGGCATGAGTAGCTCAGGCGGTAATGCTGCTTGCTTCAATGATGCCGAGACTCGTGATGGTAAAGTTAAGTTCTGTTTGTTTGATGAAGAAAAAGATGGTTATTTTGAAATGGGGAGCTTTGCTGGCGAAGAAACCTACTCGTTAAATGTCCCATACAATATCTTTAGTGATAATAGTAAAAGCCCTGAAAAAGGCTACTTGAGAAAAACGTTATCTTATAAAGGGTTATCAAACGGGAAGGTTAATTTTAACTATTCTGAATACTCTGGAAATATGGTGAAAGCAACGTTGAGCCAAGAATTTTCATTGGTAAATCAAAAAGGTGCCCATGTACTTTTCAATTTCAAGGGGGCAGAAATAAAAATCATCAAAGCTGATTTACTGCATATTTCTTATGAGGTTGTTGAGTATTTCAGATAAATACTCCCTATAACTTTTTCAATATCACAAAAAAGCCTGATAAATCATCAGGCTTTTTAATAAATAAACGCAATTCTAAATCACAAAACTAGAACCCACACTGTTTACCTTTGTTTTTCTCTTTTAACCATACCTGTAATGGTGCAAAGTAATCGAGAACAGCAGTAGCATTCATTTGCTCGTTACCGGTTAGTACTTTATAAGCTTCTTGCCAAGGCTGACTAGAACCCATTTCTAACATGGTATTAAGTGCTTTACCTGCTTCTTTAGAGTTGTAAATTGAACAGCGGTGAATTGGATCCGTATTACCTGATATTTCACATAGCGCTTTATGAAACTCAAACTGTTGAATATGGGCTAAGAAATAACGGCTATATGGCACACCTGCTGGTACATGATACTTAGCTCCAGGATCAAAGGCATTCGCTTCACGTGCTACGGGTGCTGAAACACCTTGATATTTTTCACGTAACTCCCACCAAGCTGTATTGTAATTTTCAGGAGTAACTTCGCCCGAGTAAACTTTCCAACGCCATTGATCAACCATTAAACCAAATGGAATAAACGCTATTTTCTCTAGTGCCATTTTCATTAATAGGCCGATATCTTTTGACTCATCGGGAATGGTGTCAATTAAGCCAATCTCTTTAAGATATTTAGGCGTTACAGAAAGGGCAATCGTATCGCCAATCGCTTCATGAAAACCATCGTTTGCACTATTTTGGAAATAAGTAGGTTGGTTTTTATAAGCGCGTTGATAGAAGTTATGCCCAAGTTCATGATGAATAACGTTGAACTCTTCACCTGTTTTTTGGATACACATTTTAATGCGGATATCATCTTTAGCATCTAAATCCCATGCCGAAGCATGACAAACAACATCACGGTCTTCAGGCTTTGTAAATAATGAACGAGTCCAGAAAGTTTCTGGTAACTCGTCAAAACCTAATGAGGTAAAAAAGGTTTCTGCACCTTTTACCATTTTTATTTCGTCGTAGTCGTTTGCCGCTAACTGTTCAGTTACATCGTAACCCGGATCCGCATTTTCAGGAGCGACTAACTCATAGATATTGCCCCAAGATTGTGCCCACATATTGCCTAATAAGTGAGCTGGAATAGGCTGGTCTTGTGGTACTTTCTCTACTCCGTATGTTTCACCTAGTTCGCTACGAACATAACAGTGCAAGTCGTCGTATAAAGGTTTTACTTGGCCCCATAAACGGTCAAGTTCCTTAGCAAAATCGTCAGCAGGCATATCATAGTTAGAACGCCACATTGACCCTAAATCTTTATAACCTAAGCCTTCTGCACCTTCATTAGCCAATTCAGACTGGCGAACAAATAAAGGTTTCATGTCAGGGCTAATCGTACGCCAGCCTTGCCACATTTCTAATAATTCGTCGTAATCGCGTGAAGTTGCCATCGTTGATGTCATTTCACCTAAGCTTAATGTTTTACCTGCTTTTGTGGTGTAAGAACCTTTACCGTACATGCCCCCAAGCTCAGAGCCAATTTTTGCAAGTTCAGCTGACTTTGCTGAATCTTGTGGTGCAGGCATGACTAAACTTTGCTTTAAAGTATTTAATTTTCTACGTTGAGTTTCAGTAACATCTACCTCATCAAATTTAGCGGCAGCCATAGCAAAACGCACGCCTGCTTCAGTAGCTTTCTGATTTACTGCTGCTGATAGTGCCGCAGTATCATCAGTGATGAAGTTTGAATAAATCCACTCCGCACGATTACCTTCAATACCTAAGGCTACTAATTCTTTTTCAGTAGCGATAAGAAAAGTATCTGCGTCTTTTGCTGTTAATGCTGGAGCTATTTCTTGTTGGACTTGTTGAGTTTGAGTTGTATTTTCATTATTACAAGCGGTGAGTGATGCAAGCACACAAAGGGCCACACTCGTTTGTTTGAATAGTCTTATCATAAGAGTCTTATTTTTTATTATTAATAGATAGAGAACAGGCAGTATATAAAATTGCGTGTATGGCTTAAAGCTTTGCGCAAAAAAAATGCCCAGTAAATTTACAGGGCATTATCTAAAATAGATATAATTGAGAAATAACAGTGAATCGCAATTCAAACTTCTAGCGTCGAAAAGTTGAGATAATAATAGAAGTATTTACTTTATTTGACTATTTTATTTACGTATCGAAATGTATCCATGACAAAGTGTTTGCTTATCTTATTGAATTAATGACAAAATTTTTACTATTGAGATTCGTTGTTGCGTTATTTCAAACGCTTGTTTAAACTGTAATTAATTGATGATGAATATTTTCATTTATGATGTAGTTAAAAGGTATCGTTGGCAGATGAGTACAAAAAACAAAATTTTAGACGCAGCAGAAAATTTATTCGCGGTACAAGGTTTTAATGGTACATCGTTAAGAGAAATTACCAGCCAAGCTGAAGTGAATTTAGCTGCGGTGAATTACCATTTTGGCTCTAAAAAAGAGTTAATAAAATCAGTAATGTCTCGTTATATGAATGAGCTTTCGCCACGTTTAGAATCATCACTTGTTAATATATGTGAGCAAGAAAGTCTGACCTTACTTGAAGTGTTTTCAGCTTTTATTGAACCATTATTATCTTTAAATGAATTTAAAGATAATGGCACGAGTAATTTTTTACAACTGCTTGGTCGTGGTTATTCAGATAGCCAAGGTTTTTTACGTTGGTTTTTAACCACTCAATACCCAGGTGTTATTAATAACTTTGTTAAAGCAGTGCAAAAAGCTTATCCAGAACTAACAGCAGAAGAAATGTTTTGGCGCTTACATTTTACTATGGGCACTGTGGTATTTACGATGTCGTCGAGTGATGCCTTAATTGATATTGCAAAAAGTGACTTTGATAAAACCATGGACATTGCTGGCGTTATCAAGAAAGTTATCCCTTATGTTGCTGCTGGTGTTGCTGCCCCCCTGCAGTAATAATACTTTTAAACGTTTTTACTATGATATGTCGATATCAGACTTTGTAATTTAGTCTGAGTTAGGTAAAGTAACGATATCAAAATATTATCATTAAAAAAGCGTGTTTATGGGTCCTATTATGTTAGATGTGCTGGGCACATCTTTAACGGCAGAAGATAAAGAACTTCTGCAACATCCTCTTGTTGGCGGGGTAATTTTATTTACTCGCAATTATGAATCTCCTGAGCAAATTGCTCAATTAACTGCTGATGTTCGCCGCGCTGCCAATAAAGAACTTATTATTGCCGTTGATCACGAAGGTGGCCGAGTTCAACGTTTTCGTGATGGCTTCTCCCTTATTCCTGCTATGGGGAAAATCTGGAATTTTGCTGACCAAAATATAACTACAGCCCAAGAACTGGCAAAACAAAGTGCAATATTAATGGCTCTAGAAGTTCAAGCTGTGGGCATTGATATTAGCTTTGCCCCTATTCTTGATATTGATGATATCAGTGCGGTTATAGGCGATAGGGCTTTTCATAAAAATCCAGAAATTGTTTGTCAACTAGCCAGCGCTTTTGTTGACGGACTACACCTTGTTGGGATGAAAGCAACGGGTAAACATTTCCCTGGGCATGGTAGTGTGCAAGCTGATTCGCATATTGCTTTACCTATTGACCCACGCCCATCCGCTGAAATATTTTCTCTTGATATGTTGCCTTTTAAAACCCTAATTAATAGCAATAAAGTCGATGCATTGATGCCTGCTCATGTTATTTTCCCTGAAGTTGACAGTGAAGCGGTAGGTTTTTCTCCCTATTGGTTGAAAGATATTTTACGTAACAAACTCGGTTTTAACGGCGTTATCTTCAGTGATGACTTGTCTATGGAAGGTGCGGCATGTGTCGGTGGGTATGTTGAGCGCGCAGAGGCTGCTCAACAAGCCGGTTGCGACATGTTGTTATTGTGTAATAATCGTGAAAGTTGTATTGATGTCATTGATAATGCCAATATAACAATCGATGAGAAAAGTAGTCAACGCTTGTTACGTTTATTAAAAACATCAACGAGTGGTTTAGATGAGTTAAGTCGCAACCCTCGCTGGCAACATGCACGTAAAGTTTTAGCTGATTACTTATAAAGTAGATAAATCTTCGAACATATTAAAATAATAAAAATAGAGAGTTAGATGAAGTTAACGAAACAAAGTTTTATTGTGCTGGCACCATTGCTGGCATTCGCATTCTACTTTTTGCTGTTATGGTTAGGTTTAGCAGAAAAACCAGCTACAGCTGCAGCGATAACCTTACTCACCGTTATTTGGTGGGTAAGTGAAGCAATTCCTATTCCTGCCACATCTTTAGTTCCCTTCGCTTTATTGCCTATGTTCGGTGTCGTTGATCATAAAACCGTCGCTTCTTCATTGGGTAGTCATGTTATTTTATTGCTAATGGGCGCATTTATGCTCTCAAAGGCTATAGAAAAAAGTGGTGCACATCAAAGGCTTGCTGTTTATATGGTTAAGTTAGTGGGCGTTTCAAGTGGCAGGCGTTTAGTGCTTGGTTTTATGTTTGCAACGGGCTTGCTCAGTATGTGGATTTCGAATACGGCAACCACGTTGATCATGCTGCCAATTGCTTTAGCTATCCTTGCTCATATTGATAACAAAGAACTCAAGGTTGCGCTTATTCTGGGAATTGCTTATGCGGCATCGGTTGGGGGGATAGGAACTCCTATCGGTACTCCACCTAATGTCATCTTTATGGGAATTTATGAAGAACATACCGGTCGAGAGTTTAGCTTTTTGGCATGGATGAAAATAGGGGTACCAATTGTTCTTATCGCTTTACCCATAATGGCATGGTGGTTAACAAGAAATGTAAAACTTGAGCAAGAAATAAAGTTACCAGAGCAAGGCGAATGGCGTAGTGAAGAAAAAAGAACGCTGTGGGTTTTTGGTTTAACTGCACTTGCATGGATCACGCGTAAAGAGCCCTTTGGTGGTTGGAGTGATTTATTAAACATTCCTATCGCAGGTGATAGCACCGTAGCATTGCTTGCTGTTGTCATTATGTTTTTAATACCTAATGGTAAGGGCTCCCGTTTGCTTGACTGGGACACTGCTAAAACAATCCCATGGGGTATGTTGCTCTTATTTGCTGGTGGCATTGCAATCGCAAAAGGTTTCGTCGCTTCAGGCTTAAGTCAAATTTTGGGAGAGTGGCTGTCTTCATTAGCAAGCTTACCGGTAATCGTCATGATATTAACGATTTGTTTAGTGGTTACTTACTTAACTGAAATTACCAGTAACACTGCAACAGCTACATTATTGATGCCTATTTTGGCTGTAGCAGCAACTTCTGCGGGTTATGATCCTATGGTATTGATGATACCTGCCGCAATGTGTGCAAGTTGTGCCTTTATGTTACCTGTAGCAACGGCGCCAAATGCAATTGCATACGGCACTGGTGAACTTGAAATTAAAGATATGGTGAAAGAGGGAGCAATTTTGAGCTTTATTTTGTCTTGTTTAATTGGGCTTGTTTGTTATTTATTTTTATTATAACGATATAGAAGGGCCGTTAGATAATAGAGGTTCTGAAAGTAGAACCTCTATTTTAAGTCAAACTACCTAATTGTTAAAGTAATGCAATAACTGGCCGTAGGGCAACTCATTAGAGTTTAACTTGCCACTCATTGCTTGTTTCTTTTAACAAACAATGAGCTATATGATTATTATAGATATACACTTATCGAACGCAAAGTTATGCACCTTGAGGTATAACCGCTATGTGCCTAAAGAGCTTTTTTATCAATAAGTCGAGCTGTTAAAATAATCATTAAAGCAGCAGTAAAACCACCAAAAACAACAATCATCATTTGCGGCATTGTATAACCGAAAAACTGCCAATTGATATCTCCACAATCACCTGTTGCTTCAAATAAATAAGGTAACCATTCATGCAGTGGTGCCCAAATAGGAAAGTTAGGAACAAACTCACAGCTGTAAAGGAATGACAACGTTGCAGATTGAATTTCAACATGTTCTAAGGCAATTAATAACCCCCATATTGCACTAAGACCCCATAATGAAAATGCGACTAAACGTAACACTATATTCTTATTTCCAAGACTTCCCACTATGCCAGCAAAAAATATTCCCCAAACAGCGGTTCTTTGGTAAATACACATAATACAAGGGGCTAAACCCATCACATATTGGAAATAAAGCGCAGATAACTCTAAACCGAACGCGGTGAGAGTAAGTAATTGCCAAGCGCGGGTATTTACGGATAAATCACTTATAAACTTCAAAAGTTGTCCTTACGTATTGTTAAACATCGAAGTGTAATGTTGCCATAAATTTATCTACAGGCATATAAAAAGCGCCATATAGGCGCTTTTTAAAACACGAACTACTTTTATTCGAACTAGCCGTTGCTTCTAGTGACCTTTAGAAGCCGGAGTAGTCGTTCCTTCTTTAGCACTATGATGCTTAATTAAACCAGATTCATAATAATCCTGTGTCTTTTCTTCTAAATGACCTGAAGAAATAGCCAGTAACCCAACAATGCTTAATACGATGGTATATGGCAATGCCATAATAACCATACGGCCATAAGATAAACGAACTAACGGTGCTAGTGCAGAGGTTAATAAGAATAAGAATGCAGCTTGGCCGTTTGGTGTTGCCACACTTGGTAAATTAGTCCCCGTGTTAATCGCTACTGCAAGAAGGTCAAATTGGTCACGAGAAATCGTACCTGCCGCCAATGCTTTTTGTATTTCGGTAATATAAACCGTACCCACAAAAACATTATCACTTACCATTGAAAGTAAACCGTTAGCAATATAGAACATTACTAATTGCATATTTCCTTCGTAAGTAAGCACCCAGTTGATTACCGGAGTAAATAATTGCTGATCGATGATAACAGCAACAACGGCGAAAAATACGGCTAGTAGAGCAGTGAAAGGTAATGCTTCTTCAAAAGCATGTCCAATTTGATGCTCTTCAGTAATACCTGTAAAACAAGTTGCAAAAATTATAACACTTAAGCCTATTAAGCCAACAGGTGCTAAATGAAGTGCTAAACCGACAATTAACCAAACGGCGATAACACCTTGCATGATTAATTTTACGTTATCTCGTTTACTACGCTTTTTACTTTCTTCAAGGTCAAAGTCGTTTAATACTTTATGAACATTTTCCGGTAAAGCAACGCCATAGCTAAACCACTTCAATTTTTCTAGGGCAAGACAAGTCAGCATACCGGCAAAAAACACTGGAATAGTAACTGGCGACATACGAATGGCAAATTCAACAAATTCCCAGCCGGCTTGTTGACCGATGATTAGATTTTGAGGTTCACCTACTATTGTACAAACACCGCCTAAAGCCGTACCGACACCAGCATGCATTAGTAAGTTTCGTAAATATCCACGAAATTGCTCTAAATCACCGCGAGAGTAATCAACTAAATCGTTATCAGACGTATGATCATGAGTATGATTTGCTTCTTTTCCTGAAGCTACTTTGTGATAAACCGAGTAAAAACCAATGGCTACACTGATAATAACGGCAATTACCGTTAACGCATCTAGAAATGCTGATAAGAAAGCACCCGAGAAACAAAATAATACAGACACCAGCATTTTTGAGCGTATCTTCGTGACTATTTTTGTGAATAAGAAAAGCAGCAGGTCTTTCATAAAATAGATACCAGCAACCATGAAAATTAAGAGTAATAATACTTCAAAATTTACAATCATTTCATGCATCACTTGGCCCGGAGAGGTCATCCCAATCATCACTGCTTCAACGGCAAGTAAACCACCAGGTTGAAGAGGGTAGCATTTCAATGCCATCGCTAACGTGAAAATAAATTCTATAACTAATGCCCAACCAGCGGTATAAGGGTCGACCAAGAAGAATAGAATGGGGTTAATTACTAAAAATGCAATAATTGCAAGTTTGTACCATTCAGGCGAATTGCCAAGAAAATTTTTATAAAACGCACTCATGAAAGATTGTTGCATAATTGACCTATTTAATTATGAATATGGCGAATTTTATCTCGCCTCGAATAAATTTTGTTTTTATTAAAAGTGTTAATAATGACAATAGTTTAAGCGCAATTGTAAGGCTTGTAAATAATCTATGCTCATATATAAGTGTTTTGCGACTTTTTATAGACTTGTGTCATATATACGTTCTGGTACAATCAGTTAATAGTTAAATTTATGGTGTAGCGTGGAGCAATATGGTAATTAAGGCACATAGCCCAGCAGGGTTTGCAGAGCAATATATTGTTGAGTCAATTTGGAACGGTGGTTTTCCTCCCGGCTCAATATTACCGGCTGAACGAGAGTTATCTGAACTTATTGGTGTTACTCGCACAACATTACGCGAAGTTTTACAACGACTAGCACGTGACGGTTGGTTGACTATTAAACATGGCAAGCCCACCAAAGTGAATAACTTTTGGGAAACGTCTAGTTTAAACATTCTTGAGACGCTTGCTCAACTCGATCAAGAAGGGATCCCTGATCTCGTTGACAACTTAATGTCTGCTCGTACTAACATCAGCGCAATTTATATTCGTGGTGCGATTAAAAACAATCCAGAAAAGGCAATTGAACTGATCCAAGCCTACGAGGATATTGAAGATAACGGTGAAGCTTTTGCTGAGTTTGATTACCGTTTAAATAAAGAGCTAGTTGTTGCTTCTGGTAATTCTATTTACTTGTTAATTCTTAACGGGTTTAAAGGACTTTATTCTCGACTTGGTACCTTATACTTTTCTCATCCTAAAGGGCGAGAAATCTCACGTGTTTATTATAAAAAGTTAATCGAGTTAGCCAAAGAAAATAAATTTGATGAATCAGTTTTTGCAGTACGTAAATATGGTTCTGAATCAGGTAAATTGTGGTTAGAGCTTAAAGACGATGTGTTAAAAGAGCTAGTAGAATAGAATTATATCCTACCAACACTTATATTAATTAGGGCAAGATTTAACTTGCCTTTTTTGTGTCTAAACCACTAGAGCGCTCTGGACATTGCGCTATAACTTCTTCTTCACCATGCTCATTGTCCTGTACGAGTTTCACATCAAATTGCCACAACGAATACAAATGTTTTATCACTTCGTCCTTTGAATCCCCTAAGGGTATTTCTTGGTGTGGTGTATATTTTAACGTTAATGATCTATCACCATCAATTTCAGCATTAACCACTTGAATATTGACCTCCAAGTTGCTGAGATTATATTGCTCAGATAATGCCGCTCTTACTTTTTTGTAGCCACTTTCATTATGAATAGCAGCAACTTCAATAAAGTTTTCTTTTTCGTCATCATGTAAATAGAATAATTTGAAATCACGCATCAACTTGGGTGATAAAAATTGGCTGATAAAACTTTCATCTTTAAAGTTTTCCATTGCAAAATGTAGAGTCTCTAGCCAATTACTTCCGGCTATTTCTGGAAACCATAATCTGTCTTCTTCGGTAGGATGTTCACATATTCTTCTAATATCGATAAACATATTAAAACCCAAAGCATATGGGTTAATGCCCGAATAATAAGGGCTATTATAATCGGGTTGAGCGACGACATTGGTATGATTGTGTAAAAACTCCATCATAAATTTATCAGTGACTAACCCTTCATCATATAAATGATTCAAAATTGTATAATGCCAAAAGCATGCCCAGCCTTCATTCATTACTTGGGTTTGTTTTTGTGGATAAAAATATTGTGAAACTTTACGAACGATACGCACAATCTCTCGTTGCCAAGGTTTTAACAAAGGGGCATTTTTTTCAATAAAATACAAAATATTTTCTTGCGGTTCACTTGGGAACGTTGGTTTTTTATGTTCAATATCCTCCTCGTTTTTAGGTAGTGTGCGCCACAAAGTATTTACCTGTGATTGTAGGTATTCTTCACGGTCTTTTTGACGTTTTAACTCTTCTTCTAAGGATATTTTCTGAGGACGTTTATAGCGGTCAACACCATGGTTCATTAAAGCATGACAAGCATCTAAGCATGACTCTACCTCACTAATACCAAATTTTTGTTCACATTCGCTGATGTATTTTTTAGCAAAGAGTAAATAATCAATAATAGAACTGGCATCTGTCCAAGACTTAAATAAATAATTGCCTTTAAAAAAAGAATTATGGCCATAACAAGCGTGTGCCATGACGAGGGCTTGCATCGTCATTGAATTTTCTTCCATTAAATATGAAATACAAGGATCTGAATTGATGACAATTTCGTAAGCCAAGCCCATTTGACCACGTTTATAGTTTTGCTCGGTTTGAATAAATTTTTTGCCAAATGTCCAATGATTATACCCAATAGGCATACCGACACTCGCGTATGCATCCATCATTTGTTCTGCTGTTATTACTTCAATTTGATTGGTGTAAGTATCTAGGCGGTAATGTTTAGCAACTCGGTCAATTTCAGTTTGATATTGATTAAGTAAGTCAAAGTTCCAGTCACATTGGTCACTCAATGGTTTACGTTTATCCATCGTTTACCTCCTATTTTTATTGAACGTTTAGGCTGCTTTTTTGCGATTTTTTTTGAAAAGCTCTCTAAATACGGGGTAAATATCTTCCACAGTTTTTATATGTTGCATTGCGAAGTGATCTGTCGCTGATGCAACTTCTTGATATTGCTGCCAAAGCGTTTGGTGAGGGCGTTGTGTTATTTCAATGTAACTAAAGTAACGAGCTTTTGGCAGAATGTTTTCAGTTAATAATTTTTTACAACGAGGAGAATCATCGGCCCAGTTATCTCCGTCAGAAGCTTGGGCTGCGTAAATGTTCCATTCACTTTCTTTATAGCGTTCATCCATGATATTTACCATTAATTCCAGGGCACTGGAAGCAATCGTACCCCCTGTTTCTTGTGAATAAAAAAACTCTTGTTCGTCAACTTCTTTCGCTTGAGTGTGATGACGAATATAAACAACGTCGATGGTTTTATAAGTGCGTGTAAGAAATAAATACAAAAGTATGTAAAATCGTTTAGCTATATCCTTAGTCGCTTGATCCATAGAGCCAGAAACATCCATTAAGCAAAACATAACGGCTTTTGAAGTAGGAACGGCCTGTTTTGCATAATTTCTAAAACGTAAATCAAAGGTATCAATAAATGGCACTTTAGCTATTTTACTTTTAAGCACTTCTATCTGTTTTTCTAATTTATTAATTTCTTGAATGTGATCGTGTTTATCATCCACTAATGCCGTTAATTCGAGCTCAAGGGCTTTTAATTCTTTACGCTTGGATGATGTCATAGCAATACGTCTTGCTATTGAGCCTTGCAAAGATTTTACAATATCTATATTTGAAGGAACGCCTTCAGCACAGTAACCCGATCGAACTGTTTTATAATCAATTAATTTATCTAATTGATTTTTTTCTAAATTAGGTAATTCAAGGTCTTCAAATAGGAGGTTTAAGTATTCGTCTTTAGAAATGGAGAATACAAAGTCATCATCGCCTTCTCCTGAGTTACTGGCTTCTCCTGAACCGCTACCTTGTCCTTGATTTTGTGGCGGGCGCTTTATTTGGTCACCGGCAATAAACTGGTCATTACCTGGGTGCACTCGGTCTTTAACTCCTCCTTTACCTTGGTGAAAAACAGGCTCAGATAAATCCTTTTTTGTGATGGTTATATTTTCGCCACGCTCAACATCAGTAACGCCACGTTTATTAATCGCTTGTTCAACTGATTTTTTTATTTGGCTTTTGTAACGTCTAATAAAGCGTTGGCGATTAACCGTGCTTTTGTTTTTGCTATTTAAGCGTCTATCAATAAAATTCGCCATGCTTTCCTCCTTCCAGTATTGGCTTTGCTTATACCAATGCTACTTCAAAATGTAATTTCAACGCTAAGCTCTGAAACCAGTGCAAGATGCGATATGAAGATAATGGTCATTCCCTTATCAAGTATTGCAACGAATAACTAATGTTTTAGCTTAGCTCCCTATGGGTAAATGATAATGGCTCATATCCTGCGTTATTGATTTCGAAAATAGAGAGACTATTCTCTTCAATCAATGCATCGCAGCTAACCTTTTCTCTATTTGCTGAAACCTGCATCTTGAAGTTGTACTGGTATATATAAACAATAAAGTACAATTTAAGAAGATTTTCTCACGCGCAAATACCACTCTGACAATAATCGTACTTGTTTTTTGGTATAGCCTTTACTCATCATACGTTCAACAAAGTCGTCATGTTTTTGTTGATCGTCATTGGATGTTTTAGTGTTAAACGAAATTACTGGTAATAAATCTTCGGTGTTTGAGAACATTTTTTTCTCAATAACCGTGCGTAGTTTTTCGTAGCTTGTCCAATTAGGATTTTTACCATTATTATTTGCTTTTGCACGTAAAACGAAATTAACAATTTCATTACGGAAATCTTTGGGATTACTGATTCCAGCAGGTTTCTCTATTTTCTCTAATTCATTATTTAATGCCTCACGATCGAAGAGTTGTCCTGTTTCTGCATCACGATATTCTTGATCTTGTATCCAAAAGTCTGCATAAGTTACATAACGATCAAAAATGTTTTGCCCATACTCTGAATAAGACTCTAAATAAGCCGTTTGAATTTCCTTCCCAATAAACTCTATATATTGAGCAGATAAATAACCTTTAATAAATTCTAAATAACGCTCGGCAGAATCTTTAGGTAATTGTTCTCGCTCAATTTGTTGCTCAAGTACATAAAATAAATGAACAGGGTTTGCGGCAACTTCTAAATGATCGAAGTTAAAGACACGAGATAATATTTTAAAAGCAAAACGTGTTGAAAGGCCTGACATACCTTCATCCATACCTGCATAATCTCGGTATTCTTGGTACGATTTTGCTTTCGGGTCGGTGTCTTTTAAACTTTCACCGTCGTAAACGCGCATCTTAGAGTAAATACTAGAGTTTTCTGGGTCTTTCAACCGTGAAAGCACTGAGAATTGAGCTAAAGTTTCCAAGGTGTCAGGTGCACAATGAGCGTTCTTTAATTCACTGTTCTCTAACAACTTTTCATAAATCTTAACTTCTTCTGAAACACGCATACAGTAGGGGACTTTGACAATATATACACGGTCTAAAAAGGCTTCATTGTTTTTGTTGTTTCTGAAGGTTTGCCACTCAGACTCATTGGAATGCGCGAGTAAAATTCCATTAAAGGGCAGGGCGGATAATCCTTCGGTTGGATTGTAATTACCTTCTTGTGTCGCCGTTAACAGCGGATGTAACACTTTGATTGGGGCTTTGAACATTTCAACAAATTCCATCATGCCTTGGTTCGCACGACACAATGCGCCTGAATAACTATATGCATCAGGGTCATTTTGCGCGAAATGTTCTAATTGTCGAATATCAACCTTACCAACAAGGGCTGAAATATCTTGATTGTTATCGTCACCAGGCTCTGTTTTTGCAATTGCGATTTGATCAAGAATTGAAGGGTATAATTTTACCACTTCAAACTTAGCAATATCACCCTCAAATTCATGCAGTCTTTTAGCCACCCAAGGGGACATTATTGTATTTAAATAGCGCTCAGGAATTTTGTATTCTTTTTTTAATATCTTCCCATCGGCATTTGCATCGAATAAACAAAAGGGATGATCGTTTACCGGACTTCTTTCACCATTTGCACTGAGAACGTAAATAGGTTCTTGTTGCATCATGGCTTTTAATTTTTCAGCTAAAGATGATTTACCACCACCGACGGGGCCTAATAAATAGAGAATTTGTTTTTGTTCTTCTAGCCCTTGAGAAGCATGTTTGAGGTAGGCAACAATCTGCTCTATTGCTTCCTCCATACCGTAAAACTCTTTAAAAGCAGGGTATCGAGCAATAACACGGTTAGAAAATATTCTGCTTAATGTAGGTTCCGATGACGTGTCTATCATTTGTGGCTCGCCAATCGCCATTAATAATCGCTCTGAAGCGGTGGCGTAAGCGAGTTTGTCTTTTTGACAAATCGTTAGAAATTCTTGAATACTAAAGCTCTCTTCTTGAGCTTCATCGTAACGTGATTGATAATGCTGAAAAATACTCATAACTGCCCCCATGGAAAATATATTTGTGGATAAGTAAAACTTATCATTGAAAATTGTCGATGTTTTTAACTTATACAAATAAGACCGAGAATCTATCGATATCCGTTCCAACAAACGCTAAATTTTCACTTGAAACGGCTATGTCTACTTTTAAGTTTAGACGGTATTTTTTAAGGTATGAGAATAATTGGTGAGTTTTTTTCTAATTTTGTAATGAAATATAAAAGTCTTTGGATATTGAATTAAAAAGAAAATTGTACATTTGTTTCGGTTTTTGCGTATAAAAAAACCAGAGTTTGAATTCTGGTTTTCAATTAAAAGTATTAACCAGTTACTTTATTAAGTAACGGTTAATTTATTTATATTAAGCGAAATTTGCAGATGCAAAATCCCAGTTAGCTAATGCCCAAAAACCAGCCATGTAGCTTGGACGAAGATTACGGTAATCAATGTAGTAAGCATGTTCCCATAAATCTACTGTTAATAGCGGTGTAACACTGTCATCTGTTAATGGTGTTGCTGCATTTGAAGTATTAACAATAGCAAGGCTTCCATCAGTGTTTTTCACTAACCAAGTCCAGCTAGAACCAAAGTTGTTAATAGCACTATCAGTAAATTTCGCTTGAAATTCAGCGAAAGAACCAAAACTTGCATTAATTGCTTCAGCTAAAGCGCCTGTTGGTTCACCGCCACCGTTAGGGCTTAAGCTGTTCCAATAGAAAGTATGGTTCCAAATTTGTGCTGCATTATTGAAAACGCCTGCTGTTGAAGTTTTAACGATGTCTTCTAAAGACTTACCTTCAAACTCAGTTCCTTCAATTAATCCATTAAGTTTTACAACGTAAGTGTTGTGATGCTTACCGTAGTGAAACTCTAATGTTTCAGCTGAAATATGTGGTACAAGTGCATCTTGTGCATAGGGTAATGCTGGTAATTCAATAGCCATTATTTTCTCCAGTAATGGGTTGTACAAATTTATTTTTGCGCAAAAATAAAGAAATTGTTTGCTGTTATTTAAAACTCTGTTAAAACCTAGTAAACTAGTCAAGTATTATTCAGCTTGCATAGTGTACTCACTTATATAGGTTTTGCCAGCGTAAATATCAAGCCTAATGTTGTTTAACTTAAGAAAAATACGTTTATCCAGCTTACTTAACTGTTTTTTAGTTTTTATTGCCTTGATTATTTTAGTGTCAGACTCCATTAATCAAAGCAATAAACATTAAATTTAATATATTAAAGATCGATTTTTCGGTCGTAATTAGAGGTATCCCATGGAAACTATTGCACGTATCAAAGAACAAATTTCAGAAAACTCTATTTTACTTTACATGAAAGGCTCACCTAAGTTACCTAGTTGTGGTTTTTCTTCTCAAGCGTCGCAAGCTTTAATGCAGTGTGGTGAGAAATTTGCTTATGTTGATATTTTACAAAACCCTGATATTCGTGCTGAATTACCAAAATACGCTGACTGGCCTACATTCCCACAATTGTGGGTTGATGGTGAATTAGTTGGTGGTTGTGACATCATCATGGAAATGTTTCAACAAGGTGAGTTGCAAACATTAGTAAAAGAATCGGCAGAAAAAAACAATTCTGAAGAAGAAGCTTAATAAAAACTGACCGCTATTTTACTTTTTTATCAAAAATAATGAAAAAAAGTTGAAAAATAGCTTATCGCCTCAATAATAGGTGTACGTCAGTTTTTTGATTTAAATCAATTTTATAAAAATATTGGAGAATGAAATGAGTGTATTAGTTGGTCGTTCAGCACCAGACTTTACGGCAGCAGCTGTTTTAGGTAGTGGCGAAATTGTTGATAGCTTTACGTTATCAGAAGCAATTAAAGGTAAAAAAGCAGTAGTATTTTTCTACCCATTAGATTTTACTTTTGTTTGTCCATCTGAGCTATTAGCTTTTGACCACCGCATGGAAGAATTCCAAAGCCGTGGTGTTGAAGTTATTGGTGTTTCAATCGACTCACAGTTTTCACATAACGCATGGCGTAACACCCCTGTAAACGAAGGTGGTATTGGTCCAGTTCAATACACATTAGTTGCTGATACTAAACATGAAATTTGTAAAGCGTATGATGTTGAACATCCAGAAGCTGGTGTGGCATTTCGCGGTTCTTTCTTAATTGATGAAGAAGGCAATGTACGTCATCAAGTTATTAACGATTTACCATTAGGTCGTGATGTAGATGAAATGATCCGTATGGTTGACGCATTACAATTTCACCAAGATCACGGTGAAGTTTGTCCAGCTGGCTGGAACAAAGGTGATAAAGGTATGACTGCTTCTCCAGAAGGCGTTGCATCTTACTTAACTGACAACGCAGATAAGCTTTAAGATAAACCTTAAAATAATGCGATGAACTTTAATTAGCAGAGGCTAATTATTGACGTTAACAAAAAAACCGCTTAATTGCGGTTTTTTTATGTTCAGGATGAACGGTATGTCATGTTCACATGGAGGTGAAGGAGTGATGATGTTCAGGATGAACAGTCAGCTTTTTTTTCCAGACAAAAGCTCAGTACCTGCATCCTTGCAGGCAATGTCATGACCACATGACCACATGACCGCTTTTTGATATCCATGTCATCACGGCATTAATACTTCCGTGTATCTCGATGTGAAGGAGTGATGATGTTCAGAATGAACGGTATGCTTCTTTAATCATTTATCAAGGATACAAAGATAATAAAGTAGAAAAAATGAAATAATTGAAAAGCAATCTACACTTAACGAATCATCTTATTGATTTATGGAATTGTTTTTGTTTTTACCCAAGACTATTTATGAAAATTTACCTTTTGCATATTTTATCATTAGCGGTTATTTACTGACCTTTGAAATGAGCGTAGCAATATTAATTTCAGCCGTATTATTTTACAGTGCTGGCTGTGTCACCTTAGTAACTCGTTCTGCGCATCGTCGAATAGATAAACACAAAAGCCTAGGCGAAAAGTATAAAATACCGCAAATTCTCTATGAGTATCTCCCCTATACTTATAGCGCAGTTGGTGTTTTTACGTTAATGATCACAAAAAATGCATTATTTCAATTTTGTGCATTTACATTGATTGTTTTAGCGGTTAGAAATTTAATGTGTCGTCATAGTAATCGTAGCCATTAAGCTTAGATTCATTATCACTCAAACGGTAGGATTTATTGCGTTTAAAAACGACACTGACGGTGTTACTCACTTTTGCAATAGAGTAACTATTGCTTAAAATATTTACTTTGTCGCTGTCATTTTGTATTCATACTCAATTCCCGCCATTTAAATAATAACGGGTATAACACTTTTAAGTACTTTCTGAAGTTTCAGTATCCTGTTGAACGTCATCTTCTATAGCCAATGGCCATCCACCCATCTTTTGCCACTTATTAACAATAAAACAAAAAAGTTCAGCGGTTTTCTCTGTATCGTAAAGAGCTGAATGTGCTTCGCTATTATTGAAATCTAAGCCTGCTGTCATACATGCTTTGGCAAGCACGGTTTGGCCTAGGGCTAAGCCAGATAATGTTGTGGTGTCAAAACTTACAAAAGGATGAAAAGGGGAACGTTTTATTGAACAACGTTCTGTAGCGGCATTAACAAAGCCCAAATCAAAAGCCGCATTATGAGCAACCATAACAGCTCGTTGGCAACCCGCTATTTTCATCTTTTTTCTAATTAATTTAAAGATACTGGTTAAGGCTTCATACTCGTTAACAGCCCCACGTAATGGATTTGTAGGGTCAATACCGGTAAATTCTAATGCGGCTTTCTCTAAGTTTGCTCCTTCAAAAGGGTCGACGTTAAAATGAATGGTTTCATCAAGAGAAAATTGTCCGGTGCTCTCATCAAGGGATAACGTCGTCGCCGCAATCTCTAATAAAGCATCGGTTTGCGCATTAAACCCTGCAGTTTCAACATCGACAACAACGGGGAAATACCCCCTAAAGCGTTCAGCAAAAGCACTTTTAGTATTTTTATCAGTAGCATTATTATTTGGGTTTTCTGGGCTTTTGCTCATGGTGATATCTTATTCAATTAGTATTCAAATTCAGGAAATAAATTATCGCAGAAAAAAAATGGAAACACTATGGGTTCGATAAGATGAGTCTTTAAAATTATGAAAATATTGTAGATAACTGCTAAAGTAATAAAAACCTTGGTCGATAACAGATACGTGGCAGGATAAAAGATAATTATATTATGAAAAAAACTATCGTCTCATTATTATTATGCGTATTTGTTAGCCAAGCAAATGCTGGTATTCGCCAGTATGGTGCTGACTTAGAACACGCTAACTGGCAGTTAACCAATAATTCTAGGTTACAGTGCACGTTATCGCATCAAATACCTAACTATGGTGAAGCAAAATTCTACAGTACCGCTAGTCGTAAAATGAATATGGAATTTGAGCTCGACATGATGCGCTTACCAGATACCTATTCTTTAGCAGAAGTTCGTTCTGTGGCCCCCAACTGGCGTCCTGGAAAAAGTGGTAGAACGATTGCGGACATGAAAATTCATAAGCAATTTGCGCCGAGCCTTCCTAAAAAAGTTGCTTGGAACATGCTTAATGAATTAGAGCAGGGCATGAACCCGACTTTTTACTATAACGATTGGTATAGTGATAATGAACTTATTTCAGTCGGCATATCAACGGCTAAATTCAATCGTGCTTATCAAAAGTTCATTGGTTGTGTTGGTAATTTACTCAACTATAATTTTGACGATATTTCTTATACCGTTTTAAACTATCAATTTGGTGGTGAAAGTTTAACCAAGTCATCAAAGAAACGTTTAGCCATGATCGCTGAATACCTAACTCTCGACCAAGACTTAGAATTAGTCCTTATTGATGGTTATACCGACAGCATTGGTGGACGTAATGATAATTTGAAAGTATCTAATCGCCGTGCTAATACGATCCGTGAACATTTTCTGAAAAATGGTATCGACCCAAGTAGAATTGAAGCGAAAGGTTATGGTGAAAGACGGCATATTGCTTCGAATAGCACCGTTCTTGGTCGAACTCAAAATAGACGTGTCGTAATAAGAATGGAACAACCGTAAAGACGAATTTACTGAATATAAAAGTTTTTATAAATAATAAGTTGAATAGGCTGGTAGGTTATCTTAATCTACCAGCCTATTTTTTTATTGGATCTTCCATAATGCGACCATTGTTTAAATCTTTATTCGCTTTATTGGTTTTATCAAGCTTTTCGAGTTTGGCAAAAACCAATGATGCATATACCTATGCTAATTACGACCAAGTAAAAACAACTCATATTTATTTAGACCTAGCGGTTAATTTTGACGAAAAGTCACTTGTCGGCTTTGCTGAGTTATCATTAGACTGGTTAAGTAAAACTTCACAGCCGATAATTCTTGATACTCGAGATTTGATCATTGATCGAATTATGGCGCAAACGCAATCAGGACAATGGCGCGGTGTAAGTTTTGACCTTGCTAAACGAGATGATGTTTTAGGTTCTAAGCTAACCATTAATAATACTTTTAAAGCACAGAAAATTCGTGTGTATTATCAATCTACGGAAAAAGCTTCAGGTTTACAGTGGCTATCACCTGAGCAAACGGCTGGCAAAAAACATCCTTTTTTGTTTAGTCAAAACCAAGCGATTCATGCACGTTCATGGATCCCCGTGCAAGACACACCAAGTGTTCGTGTAACTTATACCGCACGTATTACGACACCTGATAATTTATTAGCTGTCATGAGTGCAAACAATGAGCCTAATACTGCACGCGATGGCGATTATTTCTTTAGTATGCCGCAAGCTATTCCTCCTTATTTAATTGCAATTGGTGCAGGTGATTTAGAATTTAAGGCAATGAGCAAGCAAACGGGAATTTACGCCGAAGCCAATATCTTAGATGCTGCGGTTAGCGAATTTGACGATACCCAGGCAATGATTGACGCTTCAGAAAAAATATTTGGAGCATATCGCTGGGGTCGTTACGACTTACTCATTTTACCGCCGAGTTTCCCATTTGGTGGTATGGAAAACCCACGTTTGTCTTTTATTACACCCACCGTTATTGCGGGCGATAAAAGCTTAGTAAACTTGATTGCTCATGAGCTTGCTCATTCTTGGTCTGGTAACTTAGTAACGAATGAAAGTTGGCGTGATTTATGGTTAAACGAAGGTTTCACCAGTTATGTTGAAAACCGTATTATGGAAGCTGTATTTGGTGAAGACAGAGCAGTTATGGAGCAAGCACTTGGCGCACAAGACTTGAATTATGACATTGCCGAATTACCACCTGGTGATACTCAACTTTATATTGACCTAAAAGGACGTGATCCTGATGACGCTTTCTCTGGTGTTCCTTATGTAAAAGGTCAGTTGTTTTTAATGTTTTTAGAAGCTAAATTTGGCCGAGATAAGTTTGATACCTTTATTTTAGATTATTTTAATGGTCACGCATTTGAAAGCCTAGGAACTGCTAATTTTGTTGTTTATTTGAAAAAACACCTCACGCATAAATATCCAAACATCGTTAGTGATGAAGTCATCAATGAATGGATCTATGAACAGGGTTTACCAAGTTATGCACCTAAACCAACATCAAGTGCATTTACGACAATCGATGGTCAAATCAGTAGTTTGGTTGGTGGTGAATTAACCTTAGCAGAATTACCAACGAAAAATTGGACATTACACGAATGGTTGCACTTCATTAATAACCTGCCATTAACATTACCAACAGAGCGTATGAGCGCACTTGATAAAGCCTATAACTTAACAACGAGTACCAATGCTGAAATTACTCACGCATGGTATTTGTTAGCATTGAGAACGGGCTACGATGCAGTTTACCCAGCTATGTCTAAATACCTGATTTCAATTGGTCGTCGCAAGTTAATTGTGCCACTTTATAAAGCGTTAGCTGAAACACCAAAGGGCAAAGCATGGGCACTTGATGTCTATGAAAAAGCACGTCCGGGTTACCATGGTTTAGCGCAAGGCACTATTGATGGCGTTTTAAAAATCAAATAACCTTTAAAGAAAACCGTTAACTGAAAACGCCACGTTAAAGAAATTTAACGTGGCGTTTTTTATATCAAAATGAATGAGTTGGATGTAAATTATTTTACTAATGTTAGTGGTGTCATTTGTTTTTCTTCAACTATAACGTCCACTTGTCTCATTTTGTTTTGCTGTGAAATAACTATACGAATAATGTTTTGTTCATGATTGAAATTTAACGTTAAACGTCCTCTTTTTCTTTCTTGCTGTTCTGCTTTACCATATTCACCTTGGTAAAATGCAATCACTTCTTGCTCGGTATTTTTTGTAAAATAATTTACAACCGCAGGCATTTTGTCTTTGAACTCGGCGAAAACACGAGCATCACTCATTGTAGGAATACTTATCATTACTTTTTCTTGCGCAGCGGCTAGATTGACGTTTACTAAAGTAAAAGTGAACAATATAGTTTTGAATGAGCGAGCTAATTTTGTTGAAAAATTCGGGGTGTTTGGGGTAAACATAGTATTTGTTCCTCTCACTGACTCTTCTCAATTTAGAGTGTTGAAACGTAATTTTCAAGATTGTTTTTAATAATCTTAAATTAAGTACACTAAAGACATTGTTTAAATAATCAATAGTAACAGATTTAATAATCATCGAATTGTTTAAATAGCGCTAAGTAACTGAACAATAATTAATTAACATGAACGGTCAACAAAATCATCTCGATAATGGTCAACCCATAATGCGGTTGCTCCACATATAGCGACGGGCATTACCACTAGATTAACAACAGGGATCATTGAAAATAGTGCTGTTGTGATCCCAAAACTATAACTTAAGCCTTGCTTTTGTTTTAGGGCTTGACGCATTTCATCAAAATTAATTTTATGGTTATCAAATGGGTAATCCTTATATTGAACCGCCATCATCCATGCTAAAAATAAAAACCATAGTACTTGTCCTATAACCGGTAGTATCCAATAAAGTATGAAAAATCCAATAGCCCTTGGCAAATAATAACGTAATTTACACCATTCTCTCGATAACGTACGCGGTACATCTTTTATAATATCCATTGTCGATGCTGGAGGTATTGTTTTACCACAAAGCTGTAACTCTATTTTTTCTGACAATAAACCATTAAAAGGCGCGGCAATCCAATTTGCCACAGAACTAAAAATAAAAGAAAACATGACTAATAAAAAAAGTAAGGCGACAGGCCATAAAAACGTACTTAGCCAAGAGAGCCAATCAGGAAGCCAGCTGTCGAGCATAGACATATAAGTTTCTAGCTCTAAAAATAACTGATAAAAAGCAACACTAAATAAAACTAAATTGACCAATAAAGGAATGAAGACAAATCGACGAATACCTTTGCTTTTTATCAGCTCAAAGCCTTTGATAAAATATCCGGCACCACTATCGGCAAATGGCTGCTTATTAATTGTATTCATTGATTGTTTTTTATCCTTACATGCTGTTTTAACTGTGATTATAAAAGATATTCATAAATTGAACAGTTGTTTGATGTTACAAAATATAGATAATTCTGATAAAATTTTCTTGTTAAGTCGAATCATACCCATTGAATTCAATATTTTCTTAGGTATAAGAATATAACATAAAAGGTTTCCTCATTTTATGCGTTTAAAGCATATAAAACTTGCTGGTTTTAAATCGTTTGTTGACCCAACCAAAGTGCCATTTGAACAACAAATGACAGCTATTGTTGGGCCAAACGGTTGTGGGAAATCTAATATCATTGATGCTGTTCGTTGGGTACTTGGTGAAAGTTCAGCTAAAAACTTGCGTGGCGATGCCATGACAGATGTTATATTTAATGGGGCAGCAACTCGAAAACCTGTTGGGCAGGCGTCGGTCGAATTATTATTTGATAATATTGACGGTCGTATCCAAGGACATATGGCGGATCGCAACCAAGTCTCTATTCGACGAGTGATCAACCGTGACAGCCAGAATACTTATTATTTAAACGGCAGCAAATGTCGTCGTCGTGATATTACTGATATCTTTCTCGGTACGGGACTGGGTCCACGCAGTTATGCGATAATCGAACAAGGTACTATCTCAAAGCTTATTGAGTCTAAACCTCAAGAGTTACGTATCTTTATTGAAGAAGCCGCGGGTATTTCTAAATATAAAGAGCGCCGCAGAGACACCGAGAATAGAATTCGCCATACTCGAGAAAATCTTGAACGTTTAAGCGATGTGAGAATCGAGCTTGGCCTACAAATCGACAAGTTACACCAACAAGCTGAAGCCGCAAAACGATTTAAAACCTTAAAAGCCAAAGAGCGTAAATATAGAGCTGAGTTTACCGTTTTAAAATGGCAAAAGTTTGATAAGCAAGCAAACGAGCAAAAACTGCAGGTAAGTAAATACCAAGCAGAAATTGAAGCCTTAATTGTTGAGCAGAAAAAAATTGATATAGAGTTGTTTAATGCAAAGCAACAGATAACGATAGGTGGTGAGTCTAGCGGTGAATTGCATCAGAAAAAGCTACTCTTAAGTAATAATATCGCTCGTGCAGAGCAAAATATCAAACATTTAAAGCAACAAAAAAGTAAAGCACAGTCTGATAATAGTGTAACTCAGCAACAGTTGATTAACGCGCAACAGTTGGTGCTCGCTGAACAAGAAAAGCTTCAACACAACACGTCTACTATCGCAGAGCATACTCCAGAGTTGGAATTAATTGAGCAGCAATTACTCGAAAGCCAAGTACAATTAGATAATTTTATTGAACAACAGCGTAGTGAACACCAGCAATGGCAAATGTTACAGCTTCAGCATAAGACTGAAAGTGAACAGCAACTTAATGTTAAACAAAAAATCTCTCAATTAACTGAACAAATAAGTCATCAGCAGCAGAGAGAAAAGGCACTGACGCATTTAATAACGAACTTATTAGACGAAAAACTCACTGGAAATACCGAAAGTACGGTTGATTTGCATGCAAAACTATTAATACAAGAAAGCCTGCACGAGACTTTTGTAAAGCAACTTAGCGATAACGATACTAAGCAAGTAGATCTCACTAGAGCAATTAGCCAAGTAACAAAACAACAAGCACAAAATACCGGTGAAATATCAGCTTTAACGCTTACTTTAAATCAATTAATCAAACAACAAAATCAGCAAAACGATTGGAGTCTTGAACAAAAGGAATGGCTTAACGAGCAAGGGGTAAATGGTTTAGGTGAGGTTTATCAATTATTGCAAGTGGAAGCCGGGTGGCAAGCAAGCGTTGAACAGGTTCTGCATCATTGGCTGCAAGGGGAATTAGTTGAAAAGTTTCCTGAGCAGTTAACAATAGAGCCGTTATTCTTAGTGCTTAGAGACCAAAAAAACAATTTAGACAGTACTTCTTCAATTCAAGCAAAAATGGGGACTTTAGCGGAAAAAGCTAAAGGTTTACCCGCGATAACTTCCTTTTTAAATAATATAGTTCTGGCAGATGATTATCAACATGCCCAAGGCATGCTCTCATCTCTTGAGCAGCACCAGTCGGTTATTTGTAAAGATGGTACTTGGTTAAGCGCGTACTTTTTAAGGAAAGGCAGTGCAGAAACTCACAATGCTTTGTTACAGTTAACTGAGAATATTGCTAACACATCAGAACAAATCCTTCAGTTAGAAGCCAATAACACGAAAAATAAAGATAAAGAAGATCAACTTGTTAATAGTAAAGAGAAACTAGCTAGCGAGGCAAAGGAGCATAAAGTAGCTAGCGAACAATGCATGAATCAATGCCAGTCAATAAAACAACAAATTGCATTAGGTAAACAAGCTGAACAACAACGTGATAAGCAAAGTGCTATTTATCAACAAGAGTTGTCAGAGCTTGAAGTTTTGTTAATTCAAAACAAACAAATGTTATTAGCGCAAGAAACCGCCCTTGAACAATTACCGGTACACGACACTAATCAACTTATAGATATAAGTACAGCACAAGAAAACTTGCAAAGAAAAATTCAAGATAGCCAAGGAAATACTCAAAAGTATCATCAAAAGAAACATCATCAAGTACTTGTGATTGAAAAGTTAAATCATGAGCAAGCGCAAGGTCAATTGTCTTTGGCACGTGCGCAAGAGAGTATTCAACAGCTCACCGAACAACAAAATACCCACCAAAAGGTTATTGAAGAGTGTGTTTTGCCATTGCAACTTGATGAACAAAAACTGCAGGTTTGGCTAATCGATGTTGCCAAACTTGATGAAACTATCGCAAAAATTCAGCATGATACAACTGATACACAAACATTAATCATGGACGTTGAATTAAAAGCTCAGCAATTAGTCAAACAAATTAATAACAAGAAAGAGCAAATTAACACCGTACATTTAAGTGCAGAAAGTTATCGGTTACGTGCTGATGCTGCACTTGAACAATTAAATGAAATGCAACAGAACTTATCGGCAGTACAAGACTCTATACCTGAGGAAGCAAAAGAGGGCTTATGGCAGGCGCATATTGTTAACATAGGAAAAGATATTAATCGTTTAGGCGCTATAAATCTCGCAGCGATTAATGAATACCAAGTTCAATTTGAACGAAAAACATACCTTGATCAACAAGATGAAGATTTAACACAAGCCATTAATACGTTAGAATTAGCGATTGCTAAAATTGACAAAGAAAGTCGTCATAAATTCAAAGACACTTTTGAAAAAATTAATGGTGACCTTAAAGCCTTATTTCCTAAGGTATTTGGTGGTGGAAGTGCATATTTAGCGTTAACAGATGACGATATGCTTGAAACAGGTGTTACTATTATGGCTAGACCGCCAGGCAAAAAAAATAGTACGATTCATCTATTATCTGGTGGCGAAAAAGCGCTGACCGCATTATCATTAGTATTCGCCATTTTTAGGCTAAATCCAGCTCCATTTTGTATGCTTGATGAAGTTGATGCACCACTTGATGATGCTAATGTTAGCCGCTTTTGTAACTTAGTACGAGAAATGTCTCAAACGGTACAATTTATTTATATTAGTCATAATAAGATTGCGATGGAAATGGCTAGTCAGTTAACCGGTGTGACTATGTTTGAACCGGGTGTTTCAAGAATGGTAGCAGTTGATATAGATGAAGCAATTGCTATGGCAGAATTAGAATAAGTACAAATTAAGTAAAAGCTAAACAAAGCTGAAAATAGAATAATAAAAGGCTATCCGATGGAATATAACTTCAGAACCGCATTAATTATCATTAGTGCTGTAGTGATCACAGCAATATTTGTTCATGGTTTTTGGACAATAAGAAAAAATAAAAACCCATACAAATTAAAAGCAAAAGCTGAAAAAGTTGAACCTCAAGATCGAGGTTTTGACGGCTCAGGCTTTGATCAAGATGGTGTGAGTAAACCTAGAGTTGTTGAGAACCCACTAAACGAAGAAGTGTCTCACCAAGAAGTCCCTATGCCTGCAGCTACCGACTATGAAGAGCAAGCCACATCTTTCCAAGAATTTAGTACTCAAAGTAATGAGCCGAGTTTGGGTGACATGTCTTCTTTGGATGATATAACCAAGCAGAAAGAAAATAATGTCCCTGATTTACGCGCCCAAGAAGAGTCGTTGTTTGAACAAGTAAACGCTGAAGAAACCGTTCCAGTAGAGAAAGTTGAAACCAGTGTTTACCAAGCCCCGGTAACTTCAGCTAAACCACCGTTAAAAACCTCACCTCGATTTACTAAAAAAGCGCCTATTAAGCGTGATCAGATTGAGATTAACTTTGATGATGAAATAAATAGTAAAAAAGCAGTATCGAGCTCTGCGAATAAAGAACCGGCAGTTGCAAAACGTAAAAAGTCGAATATTGAACCTGAAGTGCTGATTATCTCGGTTGTCATGACTGAAAACCAGGTAATGTCTGGTGCGGCTCTCTTACCGACGCTATTAACTTTAGGCATGAAGTATGGTGATATGAATATATTTCACCGTCATGAAGATAATGCCGGTAACGGTAAAGTTACCTTTAGTTTAGCGAATATTATGAACCCTGGTACTTTTGATCTCGATAATATAGAAAGTTTTTCGACACAAGGTATTAGTTTATTTATGACCTTGCCAAATGTTGGCGATGCTTCAGTGGTCTTTAATCAAATGCTAAATGCTGCAAAACAGCTCGCTTTAGAGTTTAACGGACAATTATTAGATGATAAACGAAGCGTTATGACCAAACAAACTGAGCAGCATTACAGCGGTAAAATTCGTGAATTTGAGCGAAGAAACTTAATCGCGTCGGCATAAGTTTAATCCATTCCCTGACAGGTTAATTTATTTGATTAACCTGTGCCTTCAACTCTTTCAAAAGTAAATAAACTTTATGTCATCATCTGCTAACGCTATCCGTGTACAAGAACTTCATCAAGAAATTAATCAACTGAATCATCAATATTACGTGCTTGATGAACCCAGTGTTCCAGATGCAGAGTATGATCGTTTAATGCGTGAGCTTATCGCTATTGAAACGAATGAGCCAACATTAAAGTTACTTGATTCCCCTAGTCAGAAAGTTGGTGGCCAAGCGTTAAAGTCGTTTAGCCAAGTAACTCATCAAGTTCCAATGTTATCACTTGATAACGTATTCTCTGCTGATGAATGGCAAGCTTTTGCAAAACGCGTACAAGATCGTGTATCGTCACAAAAAACAATTGAGTACTGCGCTGAACCTAAACTTGATGGTTTAGCTGTAAGTATACGGTATGAAAAAGGTATTTTAGTACAGGCTGCAACACGTGGAGATGGTGCAGTTGGTGAAAACATTACTGAAAATGTTCGCACAATTAAATCGATACCTTTAAAGCTAACCGGAGAAAACTACCCTGATATATTAGAAGTTAGAGGCGAAGTTTTTATGCCCAAAGCTAGCTTTGATGCTTTGAATGCTAATGCACTAAAAAAAGGTGAAAAGGTATTCGCTAACCCTAGAAATGCTGCCGCAGGTAGTTTACGCCAACTCGATTCTAAAATTACCGCGAAACGAAATTTGGCTTTTTATGTGTACGGTATTGGTTATGTTGAACAAGCATCAAGTCAAACACTCGGGGAGCAGTGGTTAGAAAATTCACACTATCGTCGCCTTTGCCAATTAAAAAACCTTGGTCTACCGATGTGTCCTGAAGTGAAGTTGCTGACAGATTCGTCACAAGTCGACAGTTTTTATCAGCATATATTACAAGAACGCGACAACTTAAGTTATGAAATAGACGGTACCGTTTTTAAAGTTGATGACATTAGTTTACAACTCAAACTAGGTTTTGTTGCCCGAGCACCACGTTGGGCAACGGCTTATAAATTTCCTGCCCAAGAAGAAACCACGCAATTAATTGATGTTGACTTTCAAGTGGGCCGTACTGGTGCAATAACACCAGTCGCACGTTTGAAACCTATTTTCGTCGGAGGGGTTACCGTCAGCAATGCGACTTTGCACAATCAGGATGAAATCGAACGTTTAGGTATCAAAATTAATGATTTTGTTACTATTAGGCGCGCAGGTGATGTTATTCCGCAAATTGTCAGTGTTCAACTACAAAAGCGCCCTGAAGATTGCCACGATATTATTTTTCCAGCCACTTGTCCTGTATGTAACTCTGCTGTTGTAAAAGCCGAAGGTGAAGCTGTATTACGTTGTACGGGAGGCTTATATTGTGGTGCTCAGCGAAAAGAAGCAATTAAGCATTTCTCTTCACGAAAAGCACTCGACGTTGATGGACTAGGTGATAAATTAGTCGAGCAATTAGTTGATGAGAACCTTATAAAAACACCTGCAGACTTATTTAAACTGACAGAGCTTGAAGTGAGTACCATGGAGCGCATGGGGAAAAAATCCGCAGACAATTTAATTGCAGGTCTAGCAAAAGCAAAAACAACAACGCTGCCTAAGTTTATTTATGCACTCGGTATTCGAGAAGTTGGAGAAACGACCGCGGCTAACTTAGCTAATTATTTTTTGAATTTTTCAGCGATAAAGGTGGCTGATGAAGAGTTGTTGCAAAAAGTACCTGATGTTGGGGCTATTGTCGCTAAAAATATTATTCAGTTTTTTCAACAAGACTATAATATTCAAGTGGTAAGCGAACTAGAAGCAATTATGTCTTGGCCTGATATTGAAGTGAAATCAGAAGAAGAACAGCCATTAATCGATAAAATTTTTGTGTTAACGGGCACATTAACTCAAATGGGCCGTAACGAAGCTAAAGCAGAGTTACAAGCTCTCGGCGCTAAAGTTTCAGGCAGTGTTTCAGCAAAAACTGACTTCTTAGTGGCAGGGGAAAAGGCGGGATCAAAACTAACTAAAGCTCAAAACCTTGGTGTAGAGATACTGACCGAAGATGAGCTTGTCACATTACTGGCAAAGCATAGCTAAATTAATTGTTTTTCGAAGGCGATTAATAAACACAAATAGGTACAGGCAATTCATAGGCCGTACTTTAAATAATGATCAGCGCGTATATATAAAGCAACATAGGTAAAGGAAAAATCACAGTAAAAACGATGGTTTCACACCATTCTATAGTGCGATAAAACTTGTGCCATTGTTTATTTTCTTCTTTATTTGATGGTAGCGACTGGAAGAAAAAAATAAAACTGGCAACCACCAATGCTTGTAAAGCCGCGAATAAAATAAAAATAGCAAACCACACTAAAGTAATTGGAGTGTTTGGTGTTATTTGCTCACTTAAAATTAAGAATAGCGCAAAGAAAAAGCCGCTCCATGCTAATAAACGCCAACGATAAGACGATAAAGTAATAGCAATATTATTGAATAATTCTGGTGTTAAGCGATATTTCATATAAATTCTAAAAGGTGTTGATTGTTAATGATTTTGTCATGCTTAATGCTAGCCTTGCAAGTTATAAAATATTCTAATCTAAGTTAATTGATTATTACACAGAACAACCATATCAATAAAAAATTTCATTACTTTTATCGTTAATTATTGTGATGATTTTGTGATAACTTTGTGAATCCTTCGAGAGACTTCCTTCGCATAATAGATGTCGACCTATTAATTAGCCAAGGATACTTATGAATACTCTACTTTCACACGCAGTCAAGAAAACTGCCAAAATTAAAAATACAGCGTTACTTTTATCAACAGCATTACTGCTTTGTACTTCTGCTTTAACGCAAGCACAAGAACTTGATATAACAGTAACCAACCTTACTCAAGGTATTCACTTTACTCCCATTTTAATTGCAGCTCATGATAGTGACACGCAATTATTTAAGTCTGGAGATATGGCTTCACCACAACTACAAATGATGGCTGAAGGTGGTGATATATCTGCATTGTCAACGATGTTAGCAAGTGCTAATAAAGCGGAAAACCCAGCAATGGGATTATTAGCACCGACTATGTCAACATCAGCAATGCTATCAACCACCGATGGTAATATGTACTTATCTGTTGTTGCTATGATGCTACCAACAAATGATGGTTTTATTGGCCTAAACAGTTGGAAAATACCAGCAGAAGCCGGCACTTACTCATTTACAGTCAATGCTTATGACGCAGGTACCGAAGCGAATGATGAAATGATAACAGGTGGTGGCGCACCAGGAGCCGCAGGAATTCCTGCAGCACCGGGAATGGATGCAGGCACCGGTGGCACGGGCGTTACAATGACTGAAGGTAATGCTTATGTGCATATTCATCGTGGAAGCATAGGCGATGATGACTTAACGGCAGGTAAAAGTGACTTAGATAATACCGTTCATCGTTGGTTAAACCCTGTTGCTCGTATTACCGTAACGGTTAATTAGGAGGCTCCCATGATTTCAATTAATAAAATATTAGCGTTTACTGCGCTAAGTACGTTAGTGCTAAGTGCTTGCGGCGGTTCGTCTTCTAGCTCAAAAGTGATGGTGCCTGAAACGCCAGATCCTATGTTTACTCAGAGCTATCAGGTAACCGTTACCAATTTAACCTATGCTCAACCTATGTCGCCAATAGCTTTAGTTTTACATAACGAAGGCCAGTTATGGACGATGGGTGAAATGGCCAGTGTTGCTTTAGAAAACCTAGCTGAAAGTGGCGATAACTCTGACGTTTTAGCAGACTCTATGGTGTTGTCTGGACAAGGTGGTGCAGGACTTTTAATGCCAGCTATGAGTGAAGTACTTAACGTCTCATACACTTTTACCGACGTAAACAACGCACCTATGAAGTTATCGTTAGCGACTATGCTGGTAAATACCAATGATGCTTTCACGGGTATTAATGCACTAGCCGTAAATAATTTAGCGGTAGGCGAAAGTATTTCTTTCACAACAAGTTCTTATGACTCAGGTACTGAAAAAAATTCTGAGTTAATGGCGACTATTCCTGGCCCTGCGGGTGGCGGAACAGGTGAAGGCTTTAATGCCGAGCGTGATGACATTGATAAAGTTGCTATGCATAGTGGTGTTGTTTCTGTTGATGATGGTTTGATGGGGTCGGCATTAACTCAAGCTCATCGTTTTGATAACCCAACTTTAGCCGTTATGGTAACTCGCACAGAGTAAGAGCGCTAACGTTCTTTATAAGTTCAATACTCACCTACAATAACTTTTGCAAGTCTCGCACTTAGCGGCACATAGCAGAGTTAGTAGGTGAGAGTTTATTGTGAACCGATGTATTTCAAGTACCTATTTATTTTTCATTACATTAATAAACATAAATAGCGAGTTATACATGGACACCATATTAGTAGTCGAAGATGACCAAGATATTGCAGATTTAATGATTTTGAATTTACAAGAACTTTCATTAACCGTTGAGCATTGTTTAACCGGAGAATTAGCATTACAGAAACTGAGCAAACATAACTATTCGCTCGTTTTATTGGATGTGATGTTACCCGGCATTTCTGGTTTAGATGTATGTCGTCAACTTAGAGAACAAAAACCTGAGCAAGTTATCCTTATGGTAACTTCCCGAGATAGTGAGATTGATCGCGTTTTGGGCCTTGAATTAGGCGCCGATGACTACATGAGTAAACCCTTTAGTGTTCGTGAGTTACAAGCTCGTGTTCGTAGCCAACTAAGACGTATACATTTAGTTGCTCAGCGAGAACAGCAAAAGTCAGAACAGCAGCAACCAGAGCAACATTTAAGTGTGGGTGAATTACAAATCGATAATATTACTCATCGCACATTATTAGCTGGAAAAGAAGTTGAATTAACGTCGACGGAATTTGATTTATTGCTATTTCTCGCTTCTCACCCTGATCAGGTTTTTTCTCGGGAACAATTACTGAGTAATGTATGGGGTTATCATCATAGTGGTTATGAACATACGGTAAATTCTCACATAAATCGTTTACGTAATAAAGTTGAAAAAAATGCCACTAAACCTGTAATTGTTCAAACAGTTTGGGGGGTGGGTTATAAATTTAATAAACAAGGTGTTGCCGCATGAAATTGTCTTTATATCACCGTTTGTCGCTTTCTCTATTGGTGGTATTTATCGCAATTATCAGTGTGTTTTACATTTGGGCACAACAACTCGAGCAGAAAACTCGATATGAGTCTGAGCAAAATTTACATTTATCATTAGCAGCAAGTTTAGCGAGAGATAACCCATTGTTACAACAAGGTGTATATGACCATCAGGCGTTGAAAAATTTATTTCATACGTTAATGGTGATGGGGCCTGCATTCGAGTTTTATTTTGTCGACCCTGAAGGTGAAATTGTTACCCATTCAATAGCGCCCTCTTTAATAAAGCGGAAAAAAATTGACTTACTTCCCCTTATTCAATTAACTCAAAATCAAGCGGCATTGCCTATATATGGTGATGACCCTCAGCATATTTCTCGTAAAAAAATATTTTCTGCTGCACCTGTTTTTAACGGCAGTAGCTTGCAAGGTTATTTATATGTAATTGTTGCAGGAGAGCGTTATGAATCCGCGTTCAATCGATTAGAATCCAGTAGGCAAACAGAACTTTCAATTATGGTCATGTTCGGTGCTATGCTGTTCTTATTTGTGGTGATGTTAGGGATATTTGCTTATTTCACTCGCCCATTAAGACGATTGAGTAAAGATATTGAAGCCCTTCAGGCTGTAGGTTTTGACAAAAGTAAAGTGCAACTTGCTCAATGGATGCCAGACAGTCGTAATGAAGTACACCAATTGGGCGCAGCTTTCGAACAAATGGTCAAACAAATTAACCAACAGTTTGATATGTTACAACAAAATGACGAACATCGACGGGAATTGCTGGCTGATATATCTCATGATCTTCGAACACCACTCTCATCCTTACAAGGTTATATTGAAACTATTGCTTTAAAAGGCAACCAAGTCAGCAATGACCAACGGCAAAAGTATATTGAAATCGCATTGAAAAATGCTAAACAGCTGAAAGGGCTTATCGATCAAATTTTCGAATTAGCACACCTAGAAAGTGGACAAGTTTCTTTAAACCTTGAAACATTTAATTTAGCAGAGCTTTTATATGACGTTGTTGCTAAATTTACCTTGCAAACCACAGAAAAAAACATAGAAATTAATATTGTACCAGAGTGCTCTTATACCCAAGTTCATAGTGATATTGGTAAATTAGAGCGCGTATTAAGTAACTTATTAGAAAATGCTATTCGACACACTGCTGAATCAGGGAATATCACAATAGTTATTACAGAGCTTAATCAAAATCATTGCCAATTAAATATTACAGATACTGGCACAGGTATTAAAGAAGAAGAGTTAATCTATATTTTTGATACACGTTACCGTGCTAGCAATGCTGTGCAAGACAAAGAGAAACATACAGGGTTAGGGCTTGCGATCACCAAAAAATTATTGGAATTATTGAAATCAGATATAAAAGTAACCAGCACTTTAGGAGAAGGTACTTCATTTTCATTTAATTTACGTAAAGTTTCGTTCTAGATTTTACGTTAACGGTCGAGTTTTACTCTAAATTTCCTTAGAATAGCGTAAAGGACTTCTATTAAGCATTTATCTAAGGTCATATCGTGAATATAAAAATTACCACATCATTAACTCTTGCGGCTCTTGTTGTTTTAGCTAGCTGTGCAAAATCTTCAACTGGTCGTAATCAAATAACGCTTTTTTCAGGCTCTGAGCTTAATAAAATGGGTGCTAGTTCATTTGAACAAATGAAAGAAAAAGAAAAAATCAGTACCAATGTTGCCGTAAATAACTACGTACAATGTGTCGCTAAAGCAATTACAATCAACGTGCCAAAATCTGCCCATAAAGGTGAATGGGAAGTCGTAGTTTTTGACTCAGAACAAGTGAATGCTTTTGCTTTACCCGGTGGGAAAATAGGTGTTTACACCGGTATTTTAAAAGTAGCAGAAAATCAAAATCAACTAGGGGCAATTATTGGTCATGAAGTAGGGCATGTTATCGAACGTCACTCTAATGAACGTATGTCGTCTAGTAAAATATCTCAAACAGGTATGGCTGTTGTTGATACCGCGATGGCAGCTGGTGATGTTGAAAATCGTAATTTATGGATGTCAGGATTAGGTTTAGGTTTGCAATATGGTGTGTTAATGCCATATGGTCGAACTCATGAAAGTGAAGCTGATATTGTAGGGCAAGATTTAATGGCTAAGTCAGGGTTTGAACCATCAGCTGCAATCGACTTATGGCAGAACATGGCGAAGCTTTCAAACGGGGCACCGCCGGAGTTTATGTCTACTCACCCGTCAAATAAAACGCGTATTAATCAGTTAACTGAGCATTTGTCTAAATCTCAGTCTTATTATCAAGCGAGTAAAGCGCCAAATTGTAAAAAGCCTAAAAACATATAAAGTTTACATACATTTGAAAAAAGAGGCAGTTGTTAACTGCCTCTTTCATATTATAAAACACAATAATTTTATAAATGCCTAGTCTACTTTTAATGCATTAGCATGCCAATACTGCCAGTGCATGTGCTCTGCTGATTCAACTAAGTGCTTAGGTTGTAAATAATCTTTATAGGTATAACGATAGAACTGGCGAGGTTCTTTTATTTCTTTTTTAATGTCGGTACTTCCGGCATTTTTATCCGTTATCTTTAAATTGGCCGTGTCTATTATCGTCTTGTCGATTCTTGGTTTATGCGCATTTAGCCATAGTGCAAAACCGGCTTTATCACTTTCACCTACTTGGTCAATTAAATTTTTATATCCCTCAAAATAATCTGTTTTAAGAAAATGAGCCATTTGTAAGTATTCTTTATGATGGTTTTCGAACATGTAGCGTACGGCCAAATAGCCCCATTTATAGACGCGATCAGAGCCATCTTTATATTCTGTGTTGAATACTTCTAAAAGGCTAGGCCATTTTTCTTGTGATGTTTCAGCCATTTTTGTAAAGGCCTTTGGGTTGTCATCTCCTTTTGATATATATTCTGCTAACCCCTCAGACCACCAAACCATTTGCCCAGGAAAGTGATTATAGGTATCGTATTTAATAAATCTTCCATCTAAGTAGTGCATGTATTCGTGGTTTAAATTCCACACTTTAAAGGTTGGTCTTACCCAGAAATGTTCATAAGAGTAAAACGTGGCAATATTATCAGGGTTTTGAGTTGTCCCCTCAATGTACATGCCGCCATTATCAGTATTAATATCAAAGACTAGCTGACCATACTTGTTATATTCTGCTGCATTGTCAAACACAACCACACGCAATTTTTCGTTGTAATCATTAGCAACGGGTTGTTTTTTTGTTTGTAACTTTTCATGGAAAGTTGATTCTTGAGAAATTAACCGCTGACAAGATGTATTCAACTGACTTTCGCTCATTTCTTGCGTCAATATATATAAGCTGTCAGAACAAATATGTTTTATTGGCAGGGCTTCTTCAATGGTTGGTGTTATACAACGGTTTGCCAAGGTTCCTTCTAAACATTCTGACTTGCCCCTGAATGTAGTCACCACATAAGGGACACTAAACTGCGTTTTTATTTGCGCAGCAGAGGCATTAACATCTTGAGACAATGCAGCCCAAAGCGCATTGTCTAAATCGTCCATCGATTTTTCAAAAGATAAACTGATCTTGTCATCATCAAGTTGTTTCTGCTCTTCTTCACTGCGAGTGTAGTATTCATTCCAATATTGCTTATTGTACAGATTGTAATAATTCCCTAATGCCCAAGCCGCATGTGCTTTAGGCCAGTTACTTCCCTGTAGAGTTGCATTTTTAGAACCGATAAACGCAAGTAATGCCTGTTGAAGCTCACCTTTGTTGATTATCGCGTTTATATGCGCTTTTTTATTTTTACGACGAGCTTCATAGGGAATTATGGCAGCAGCGCGAAGAATTTCCCATAATGCATAATCTACCGCATTATCTCTAGGCAATTCACTTTCACTATATAAGTTAATGAGTTTGGTCAAAGGAGAGATGTGGTCACTGATTGAACTTTGTAACGGCGCCAAAAAATATAATCGGTATAAAGCAACGGCATAGTTTTCTTGTAATCGAGCTGAGGCTGGCGAAGTTGAATAAAAGTCAGGCATCGCTTGAATCGCGATAAGTGCACGGTTAATTGATGCGGCGGTATTGTCAGACCAATCTTTATCAGGCCCAAAGCTGCTATAGATACGGAGATAGTAACTGAGTTTATCCAATTCAGCACTTTGCAGGTCTCCTTGCTCAGCATAAAAAGTTATCGCATTCGAAACATGTTCCAATAAATTGGTTTGCTGATGATCAAAGCTCGTACTCCATAACATCTCAAGTTCAGTGTTTAACACACTGATAACAGAAGGATGCTGGCTCGTTTCAAGCGTAACACTAGGTAAAGGTCTGTTTTTATTTTCAACGGTTGATTCATTGTTTTTTAAGTGAGCCACGACGGGATCACTTGAGCTAGGCAAGTCGCTTTGAGCGCAACCGACAATAAGCTGAGACGTTAAAAAAAGTGAACTTAACATTAATTTTGAATTTTTTTTCATTAGCTATCATTATTTTTAGGTTGGTATAATGAATATAATATACAGTCTTGCGTATGATAATAACAAGCAGAAATCTCACCTGTTCGATGAATATTTTATGATACCTGAGTTGACTTTGTTAGGAATGTGGTAAATCGAGAAGGTAAATTCAAAAGCCTGTGCTTTAAAAGGGCGAGATTGGGGGGAGGGAAGCAGTTTGTTTTATTGATAAAAAACAAACTGCGACGCGTTACAAGATGAAATCAATAATTTATTTGATAACGTTATTTAGTCATACGCCAAAAGGCAATGCTCGCAACAACGAGTAATATCATCGGATAAAATGCACTCGATACCACTTCAATAGGGGATATTTTCAAAGTGGCCCCTAACAATAATGCTTGTGCACCATAAGGTAATAACCCTTGATTAATACAAGCGTAAATATCTAATAAACTTGCCGAGTGTGCAGGGCTAACTTCGCCATCGTCAGCGAGTTCTTTTGCTGTTTCACCCGTTACAATAATTGACACGGTATTATTGGCTGTGAAAAAATTACAGGTAAAAGCTAACGACGCAATACCTAAACCAGCGGCACGTTTTTTATTGTTAGGGTTAAGCTTGCGAGCAAAACGTTCAATGACATGAGTTAAAGCGGCTAAACCACCTTGGCGCTTTATCAGTTCACTTAAGCCGCCAATAAATAATGATAAAATGAAAATGTCCTGCATACTGCCAAAGCCTGCATTTATATCTTTTACCCAAGCGGATAATTGATAACCGCTATCGAACATACCGATAAGGGCTGCGAGAATAATACCGACAATTAATACCACAAAAACATTAATCCCCATTAATGCTAACGCCAAAATAACAATATAAGGTAATAAACCAAGCACGTTAATATCTTGAACTTGCTCATAGGGAATACTAACCCCCATCGATGCATATATAATCAAACACAAAATGGCGGCAGGTACTGCAAATTTAAAGTTGACCTTAAATTTGTCTTTCATGTGCGCACCCTGACTACGTGTTGATGCAATTGTAGTGTCAGATATTATTGATAAATTATCCCCAAAAATAGCCCCTGAGATAATACACCCCGCAACAATTGATGCATCTAAATCAGCAGACTCTATAAAACCTAAGGCTACAGGCGCAATGGCAGCAATAGTGCCCATTGATGTTCCCATGGCCGTTGCTATAAAAGCAGAAACTAAAAATAAACCGGGCAGTAATAAATAATCAGGAAAAAAGGATAAACCTAACTGAACACTTGCATCAACGCTACCGGTTGTTTTTGCCACCGTAGCAAAAGCGCCCGCGAGTAAATATATAACGCACATAGTAATGATGTTCGAGTGTCCCGCCCCAGCAATGAATTGGCTCACTTGTTCATTAATGCTGTCTTTCCCCAAATATATAGCCGTTAAAATTGCAGGGATAATGGCAATGCTGGCAGGAAGTTGATAAAAAGCGAACTCAACACCTTGTAGCGTAAGGACAATGCCCGTACCTAGAAATAATCCCAGAAAAACACCAAAGGGTAATAGGCTAAGCAAACGTTTTTCAGGATTAGGAATTACTACATCATTACTCATAAAATTCATCTTTAACATTAAGTTAACGCTAGTCTATCGTAAACTTAACGGATAACAAAACCTTTAAGAAATAGTCGGCATAACAGGACGTTATATTTAATACCAATGCCAATAAATTTGTTCCCTTTCGACTAGGCTTAAAAGGCTTAGAGGCAAGATATTGATTGAATAGCATGATTACTCCCTTATTAAAATCAATAAAAAGTAAATAAACCTTTTAAAGCCATCCTTTAGGAGACAAAGTCGAGAATAACTAAATAAAAAAATCTATTGGTTATCAAACTGTTGGGAAAATTCCAGTAGATAGACATTAAATGTATTTGGTTTTATACCAAAATGTCTTAAATTCGGGCTACAGACCAGCAGCACTTTGTGGTATCCTTTCGCGAATTTTTTATCCACTCGCCAATTTGCACAACAATTGTGTAGGTGAAAACATAAGTGAATATCATGTCAGAAAATACATTTGAAACTATTGAACAACGTGTAAGTTACGGTGTAGGTCGTCAATTAGGTGATCAATTACGTAATAACCCTTTTAAAGAATTCGACGTATCTGCTGTTCAAGCAGGTTTAGCTGATGCAATTGCTAATGCAGCAAGCCAAGTATCAGACGAAGATTTAAATGCAGCATTTTCTGTTGTATCTAAAAAGATGCAAGAACTAGAGCAAGCAGCAGCGAAAGAAAAATCAGCTGAAGGCGAAGCTTACTTAGCTGAAAATGCTAAGCGTGATGAAGTTACTGTTACTGAATCTGGCCTTCAATATGAAGTACTAGCAACAGGCGACGGCGAAAAGCCAACAGCTGCAAGTACAGTTCGTACTCATTACCACGGTACTTTCATTAATGGTGACATTTTTGATAGTTCTGTAGATCGCGGTCAACCAGCTGAATTTCCAGTTGGCGGTGTTATCCCTGGTTGGACTGAAGCTTTACAGTTAATGACTGAAGGTTCTAAGTGGCGTTTATACGTACCTTACAATTTAGCATACGGCGAGCAAGGCTCTCAGGGTGCTATACCTCCATACTCAACATTGGTATTTGATGTTGAATTATTAGCAATTGTTAGCTAATAAATTTAAAGCCCTCATTTGAGGGCTTTTTTATGAATGTATTTTAAATATAGAGCTAAAATATATTCATAAAAAAAGCTTGGGAATTAAGTTAATTAAACGCTCAAAGTAGAATAAGGTGACGATGAAAAACCAGCAGCTTGAAAATTTGTTTCAAAAATATATTTCAGCCTTTAAGCAATATGATTTATTGGCTGTTCAAGATTGTTATCAATTGCCTTGTACGTTGCATACACCTGATAAAATTGCTTACCTAGCTGATAATGCGAGTTTTAAACGAGAATTCGACGATATATTTACTGTGTTACAACATGCCAATACAGACAATATTATTGCCACTAAAGCAACATACAATTTAGGTATCGGAGATACTCTTGACGTTTGTATTGATTGGGCATTTATTGATGATAAAAAAGAAGTGTTTGCCGATTTTTGTGCTTTTTATCATTTAGTCAAAGTAGAACAGCAATATAAAATCATCAGTGTTGTATCTCATGATTTATCTAACAGTGTTGCCTTAATGTTTGATTTTGCCATAACGAATTAGTAATCAGGGATTAACCACCCAATTAACAAGAAAAATTGAGAATGAATATGAAAGTTAAAATAGCCATTTTAGGATGTAGCGGCCGTATGGGACGCAACTTAATTCAAGCTGCTGTTGAGCACCAATCAATTGAGCTCGTCGGTGGTAGCGTTCGAGAATCATCATCGTTTGTTAATTTTGATTTAGGAGAACTCGCGGGTATTGGCGCTATTGGCCAAAAAACATCTACAGATTTATCAAATTTATTAAATGCCGATGTTTTTATTGATTTCACTTCAATTGATACCACGTTAGAAAATATTAAGTGGTGTCAGAAAAATAATAAAGCTTTGGTTATTGGCACTACAGGATTTAGTGACGAACAAGTGAATATCATTGAAAAAGCAGGTGAACATATGCCTGTGATTTTAGCACCCAACACCAGTGTTGGTGTTAATTTGATGTTTAAATTACTAGAAGTTACCGCAAAAGCAATTGGCGACTATACTGATATAGAAATATTTGAAGCACATCATCGATTCAAGAAAGATGCACCATCAGGAACTGCAGTAAAAATGGGGCAGGTGATAGCAGATACTTTAGACAGAGACTTAAATAAAGTTGCAGTATATGGCCGCGAAGGCATAACCGGTGAACGTGATAAAGAAACAATCGGTTTTGCTACGGTTAGAGCCGGAGATATTGTTGGTGAGCACACGGCTTTTTTTGCTGATATTGGTGAAAGGTTAGAAATCACCCATCGGGCAAGTTCAAGAATGACTTTTGCTTTAGGTGCGATGAGAGCCGCATTCTGGTTAAGTGAAGCGGATAATGGCTTTTATGATATGCAGGATGTTTTAGGCTTAAAATAATCGAATATTAAAGAAAACAGTTACTTTTAGCTGTTTTAACTAAATATTCAATTAAACGCTTAGTTTTTACAATTATTGCTAGACGAAAATGTGATACAAGCGTAAAATAAGTGGATTTTGTCAAAAATTTAGTGATTCTGTTAGTGATAACGAAATTTTTGACATTTTTTGTGGGTGTTTCAATAGGAAGCAACCTACGTATAATTTGTACTTAATGATGTTTTTTTAGTTGTGCATCGTTAAGCTTCTTTCTTCTTTACGGAGGTTAAATTGACTAAATCTGCCATTTTAGTGCTTGAAGACGGCACTGTATTTAAAGGCACCGCTATTGGTGCAGACGGAGCGGCTGTTGGTGAAGTAGTATTCAATACTTCAATGACCGGTTACCAAGAAATTCTTACCGACCCATCATATGCAGAGCAAATTATTACCTTAACGTATCCGCATATCGGTAATACAGGTACTAATAGTGAAGATGAAGAATCGAACACTATTTGGGCAAAAGGTTTAGTGATTCGTGATTTACCGCTATTAGCGAGTAATTTTCGAAATGAACAGAATTTGAGCGACTACCTAAAAGAGCATAATATCTTAGGTATAGCAAATATTGATACACGTAAATTAACGCGCATTCTTCGTGAAAAAGGTGCTCAAAACGGTTGTATCATGACAGTTGATGCAATCACCGAGGCTACAGAAACAGACGCTTTAGCTCAAGCAAAAGCATTTCCTGGCCTTAAAGGAATGGATTTAGCGAAAGTTGTTTCGACGAAAGAGCAATATCAATGGACAGAAGGAAGTTGGGAATTAGGTAAAGGTCATATTACACCTGAAAATTCGCAGTTTCACGTAGTTGCCTACGATTTCGGTGCTAAACGTAATATTTTACGTATGTTAGTAGACCGAGGTTGTAAAGTAACAGTCGTGCCAGCACAAACCCCTGCAAGCGATGTTTTAGCGATGAATCCTGATGGTATTTTCTTGTCAAATGGACCTGGTGATCCAGAGCCATGTGATTATGCAATATCTGCAATACAATCATTTTTAGAAACAGAGACGCCAATTTTTGGGATTTGTTTAGGTCATCAGTTACTTGGTTTAGCAAGTGGCGCAGGGACTATGAAAATGAAGTTTGGCCATCATGGTGGTAATCACCCGGTTAAAGACTTTGAACGTAATGTCGTTATGATCACAGCGCAAAACCATGGTTTTGCCATTGATGAAAACAACATGCCAGAAAACTTAAAAGTAACACACGTGTCGTTGTTTGATAACTCAATCCAAGGTGTTCATCGCACAGACAAAGCAGCATTTAGTTTCCAAGGCCATCCAGAAGCAAGCCCTGGGCCAGCAGATGCCGCACCATTATTTGATCATTTCATCGATTTAATGAACGATTCAAAAGCTTAGCCCTTAAACAAGATATAAGAGAGAACTGAAAAATGGCAAAACGTACTGATTTAAAAAGTATCTTGATCTTAGGCGCTGGCCCAATTGTTATTGGTCAAGCATGTGAATTTGATTATTCAGGAGCACAAGCCTGTAAAGCACTTCGTGAAGAAGGCTACCGAGTTATTTTGGTTAACTCAAACCCAGCAACTATTATGACAGACCCTGAAATGGCCGATGCAACTTACATCGAACCTATTCATTGGGAAGTTGTTCGCAAAATTATTGAAAAAGAACGTCCTTGTGCTGTATTACCGACAATGGGTGGTCAAACTGCTTTGAACTGTGCTTTAGAACTTGAAGCAAAAGGCGTATTAAAAGAATTTAATGTTGAGATGATTGGCGCGACTGCCGATGCGATTGATAAAGCAGAAGATAGATCTCGTTTTGACAAAGCAATGAAAGCGATTGGCTTAGATACGCCAAATGCTGAAATTGTACATACTATTGAAGAAGCGCATGCCGCAAGTAAAGTGTTAGGCTTTCCTTGTATTATTCGTCCTTCATTTACGATGGGTGGCACCGGTGGTGGTATTGCCTACAATGTCGAAGAATTTACTGAGATATGTACCCGTGGCTTAGATCTTTCTCCAACATCAGAATTATTGATTGATGAATCATTAATTGGTTGGAAAGAATATGAAATGGAAGTGGTTCGCGACAAAAATGATAACTGTATCATTATCTGTTCGATTGAAAACTTTGACCCTATGGGCATTCATACAGGTGACTCTATTACTGTCGCACCAGCACAAACATTAACAGACAAAGAATACCAAATCATGCGTAATGCATCGATTGCAGTATTGCGAGAAATTGGTGTTGAAACTGGTGGTTCAAACGTACAATTTGGTATTTGCCCAAAAACTGGCCGAATGGTTATTATCGAGATGAACCCACGTGTTTCTCGTTCATCAGCATTAGCGTCAAAAGCAACGGGCTTCCCTATTGCGAAAATAGCGGCAAAATTAGCTGTCGGTTATACGCTTGACGAATTAACTAACGATATTACTGGCGGCGCAACACCAGCGTCATTTGAGCCAACTATTGATTATGTTGTCACTAAAATTCCACGTTTTAACTTTGAAAAGTTCGCAGGCTGTGAAGATAGACTAACAACTCAAATGAAATCAGTTGGCGAAGTTATGTCAATTGGGCGTAATCAGCAAGAATCGTTACAAAAAGCATTACGTGGCTTAGAAGTTGGCGTTAATGGTTTTGACTCTATGGTTGATGTAACTCAACCAGGTGCAAAAACTAAAATCATGCACGAGCTTCAAGAAGCCGGTGCTGATCGTATTTGGTATGTTGCCGACGCATTCCGTTTAGGTTTAACGGTAGATGATGTTTTCCGCTTAACCATGATTGACCGTTGGTTCTTGATACAAATCGAAGATATTATTCTAGAAGAAACAAAAGTAGCTGATGGCGGTTTGAAAGTATTATCAGCCGACTATTTGCGACAATTAAAGCGTAAAGGTTTCGCTGATTCTCGTCTTGCTGATTTAATTGGTGTTGCTGAAGCTGAAGTTCGTAAAAAGCGTCATAATGCGAATATCTTCCCAGTATACAAACGTGTTGATACTTGTGCTGCTGAATTTAGTTCAGATACTGCCTACATGTACTCAACATACGATGAAGAATGTGAAGCAAACCCAACAAATAAAGAATCAATCATGATCCTCGGTGGCGGTCCAAACCGTATTGGCCAAGGTATTGAATTTGATTACTGTTGTGTACATGCTGCATTAGCATTACGCGAAGATGGTTATGAAACGATAATGGTTAACTGTAACCCTGAAACTGTTTCAACAGATTACGATACATCTGACCGTTTATACTTTGAATCAATTACTTTTGAAGATGTACTTGAAATAGTGCGTATTGAAAAGCCTAAAGGCGTAATTGTTCAGTATGGTGGGCAAACACCACTTAAACTAGCACGTGCGTTAGAAGCTGCTGGCGTACCCATTATTGGTACTTCACCTGATGCCATAGACAGAGCAGAAGACAGAGAACGTTTCCAACAAGCAGTTGACCGTTTAGGTTTACTGCAACCTGAAAATGCAACGGTAACGTCTTTAGATGAAGCAATGGCGAAAGCTGAAGCTATTGGCTTCCCATTAGTTGTTCGTCCATCTTATGTATTAGGTGGTCGTGCAATGGAAATTGTTTATGACCTAGACGACTTACGCCGATACATGACCGAAGCTGTTAGCGTGTCAAATGATTCGCCAGTATTACTTGATCACTTCCTTGACGATGCGATTGAAGTTGATATTGACGTAGTTTGTGACGGGACCGATGTTGTTGTTGGCGGCATTATGCAACATATTGAACAAGCGGGTGTTCACTCTGGTGACTCTGCATGTTCATTACCAGCATATAGTTTGAGCCAAGAAGTTCAAGATGTAATGCGTAAGCAAGTAACCGACTTAGCCTTTGAGTTAGGTGTTATTGGCTTAATGAATACTCAAATGGCAGTAAAAAATAACGAGGTTTATCTTATTGAAGTAAACCCACGTGCTGCACGTACCATACCATTTGTTTCTAAAGCGACGTCTATTCCGCTAGCTAAAGTTGGCGCGCGCGTGATGGCGGGTAAATCACTGAAAGAGCAAGGTATAACAAAAGAAGTTATTCCATCATACTTTTCAGTGAAAGAAGTGGTTATTCCGTTTAATAAATTCCACGGAAGTGATCCTTTAGTAGGCCCTGAAATGCGTTCTACGGGTGAAGTGATGGGCGTGGGTAACACGTTTGAAGAAGCTTACGCTAAAGCGTCTTTAGGCGCAGGTGTTTCAGTGCCTAAAACTGGTCGTGCGTTAATTTCTGTTCGTAACAGCGATAAAGAGCGTGTTGTTGACTTGGCTAAACAATTAGTTGGCTTAGGTTACGAAGTAGATGCAACTCACGGCACTGCCGTTATTTTAGGTGAAGCGAATATACCGTGCCGTTTAGTGAACAAGGTTCATGAAGGTCGTCCACATATTCTTGATAGAATCAAAAATGGTGAATATAGCTATATTATTAACACCACAGAAGGTCGTAAAGCGATTGAAGATTCTAAAGTCTTGCGTGGCGGAGCATTGCGCTATAAAGTGGCATATACCACTACCTTAAATGCAGCGTTTGCCACATGTCAATCTCATGCGGCTGACGATAGGAATACGGTAACGTCGATACAAGAACTACACAAACAGTGTAATTAATATCGAATAATGTAAGGCGTTTACTTGTCGTTAAGTAAACGCTTTATCGAAAATTATTATATAAGGGTGGTTATACTTTTTAAGTAAGCCACCTTTATCATTTGAAAAAGAAGAGAAAAATGACAAAATATCCAATGACACTCCTTGGTGCTGAACAGCTAAAGGAAGAGCTTAAACATTTAAAAACAGAAAAACGCCCACGTATTGTTAAAGATATTGCAGATGCACGAGAACATGGCGATTTGAAAGAAAATGCTGAATATCATGCAGCAAAAGAAGAACAAGGGTTTTGTGAAGGTCGAATTCAAGATATTGAAGGGCGGCTTTGTAATGCGCAGATCATTGATATCACCAAAATACCAAATCACGGAAAAGTGCTTTTCGGCACAACCGTTACTTTGTTAAACATTGATACCGAAGTTGAAGTAACCTATAAAATTGTTGGTGATGATGAAGCTGACTTTAAAACAGGACGTATTTCATTAAATTCTCCAATTGCCCGTGGTTTAATTGGTAAAGAGGTTGATTCTGAAGTGGAAATCACTATCCCTGGTGGTGTAGTTGAATATGAGATTGTTTCAGTCGATTATATTTAATTATCTTCCCTCATGAATGAATGATCTCTAAAGCCTATTATGAAAATAATAGGCTTTTTTATGTTTAGGAATAACAGTCTTTTACGGTAGCATGGATAACAAATAACGACACTTGATATAAAATTAACGCGGGTAACTGTTTTAAATAAACGGTATCGCATTGAAAAGATGAATAAGGAAATAATATGAAAAAAATAGCATTTATTGGTTTGGGCGTAATGGGATACCCCATGGCCGGCCATTTGCAAAAAGCAGGCTTTGATGTTTGCGTTTATAACCGCTCGTTAGATAAAGCAGAGCAATGGGTGAAAGAGTTTGGTGGTTGTTCAGCTAAAACGCCTAGAGAAGCCGCAGAGGGCTGTGAAATAGTTTTTTCATGTGTTGGTAACGACAACGATGTTAGGGCCGTTGTTTTAGGGAAAACAGGTATTCTTGAAGGATTAGCTGAGGGAGCTATTTTGGTTGATCATACAACTGCTTCAGCTGAGCTTGCCAGAGACCTTGATTCATTAGCAAAGCTACAAAATAAGCACTTTATTGATGCGCCCGTGTCTGGTGGTCAAGCAGGTGCTGAAAATGGTGTTTTAACAATTATGGCTGGTGGTGAAGAGGAAATCTTCGTTCAAATAAAACCAGTTATGGACGCTTATGCCCGCTTTAGTCAGCTGATGGGAAAAGTAGGCTCTGGGCAACTAGCTAAGATGGTTAATCAAATATGTTTTGTTAATACGGTGCAAGGGTTAGCTGAAGGCCTTAATTTTGCGCAAAAGGCAGGTCTCGATACTGATAAGTTAATAGAAACAATTTCGAAAGGTGCTGCTGGCTCATGGCAAATGGAAAATCGCGGCAAAACTATGTGTGAAAGAGAATTCGATTTTGGTTTCGCAGTTGATTGGGTAAGAAAAGATTTAGGTATGGCATTTAAAGAAGCAGAAAAAATTGGCGCCGATTTAACGGTAACAAAACAATTAGATGGTTACTATGAAGAGGTGCAACAAAAAGGCGGCAACCGCTGGGATACTTCTAGTTTGATTGCTCGTATGGACGATTAACGACTTTAACACTTAGTGTCATTGCAGTGGCGCTAGGTGGAATACTTTTTTAAGGGGTAAGAGGTTGTTGAAGGTCTTATTTTAGCTTTTTAAACAGATAAATTCATAAAGGGCTAAAGAGACTTGAACCAGGGACAAACGCAAATTTATATAAGCACAGTCCGTTGCTTGAGTTATTGATATAGGTATTTTGAGCAAAAAAAAAGCCTGCAAATAATTGCAGGCTATTCTTATGTGGCTCCTCAACCTGGACTTGAACCAGGGACAAACGGATTAACAGTCCGTTGCTCTACCAACTGAGCTATTGAGGAATTGTTCTTCTTGCAACCGCTTTTAGATAAAAATAAAAGCCATTACTTTAATTTGGCTCCTCAACCTGGACTTGAACCAGGGACAAACGGATTAACAGTCCGTTGCTCTACCAACTGAGCTATTGAGGAATTGTTCTTTTAGCAACCGCTTTAGATATAGGTAAAAAGCCATTACTTTAATTTGGCTCCTCAACCTGGACTTGAACCAGGGACAAACGGATTAACAGTCCGTTGCTCTACCAACTGAGCTATTGAGGAATCGTTTTGTTTACCAAGCATCTTGGTTAACGGGGCGAGATATTAAATGTCCGTGGGGTAACTGTCAACACAAAATGTATAAAAAATTCATTGTTTTGTTTGTTTGCTTGTTTTGTCGACACTAAGACTGCTTTATCTCCAATTTAAGTGTTTATTTCATCCATTTGTATTGTAAGGAGCTGTGACACAAAGTTATCCACGGAATCTGTGGATAACTTTGTGAATGAATGTGTAACAAACTTTAGCTAAAACGAAAGAATGCATGCTGTAGCTGAGTGGTTATATTTTGAGTTATGTATTAATTTGGCTGTTTAACAGTGGGTTAGGTGTATTTGCTGTCAGTTTTTCATTGTTCGTGTGATTTTTGTGCAAAGACACATTTTATGAAGATAGGCTGTGAGTTATACAAAAGTACAAGGCTATAAAGCTTAAGATTTATTTTTTATAAACTTTATATTTATATAAAAAAACAAATATAAAGTTGAAATAAAATATTTACATAGCGAGTCTTATCACTATCTTTTACAATACTTTGGTATTTTCCCGCAAAGACACGCATAAGCTTACATTACATGACCGAATTAAATAATAAAAAGAAAATCAATTTACTTGAAGACCCCGTTGCCGATACCATTAAACGAATGACTATCCCGATGATCTACGGCATGGTCTTATTGATGACTTTTAACTTGGTTGATACTTTTTTTGTTGGCTTACTCGGCACACAACCCCTTGCAGCAATCAGTTTTACATTTCCTATAACTTTCACTGTTATCAGTTTAACCATAGGTTTGGGCATTGGCACATCAGCGGTTATTGCAAAGGCACTAGGAAAGGGCAATGACGAGTCGGCAAAAAACTCAGGTACAGCGGCTATATATTTAGCGGCAATTGTCGTAGGAATTTTATCTTTCATTGGTTTTTGCTTTATTGATGAAATGTTTTTATTACTTGGAGCGAGCGAAGCCTTATTGCCGCTCATTCATCAGTATATGGATATTTGGTTTATTGGCAGTGTTTGCTTGATCGGCCCGATGATCGGTAATGCCATTTTGAGAGCATCAGGCGATACGAAAACACCGAGTATTATCATGGGCAGCGCAGGATTAATTAATGCAATATTAGATCCTATTTTTATTTTTGGCATCGGCCCGATACCTGCCATGGGAATACAAGGCGCAGCCATAGCTACATTGATCTCTTGGGTTTTTGGCTTGTTACTCGTTTTATATATTGTAGGCATAAAACGTCAACTGATTCATACTAGTCTTTTATCTTTTAAAACATTTATTGCATCGAGTAAGGGAATTTTACACATAGGGTTACCCGCTGCGGGAGCCAATATGCTTACACCACTCTCCGCCGCTATTTTAACCGCAATTGTAGCTGGTTATGGTGACTCAGCCGTTGCTGCCTTCGGTGTTGGTTCGCGCATTGAATCGATAGCGTGTCTCGTTGTTTTAGCTATGTCTATGACTTTACCTCCTTTCATCAGTCAAAACTTTGGTGCAGGAAATATGCATCGTGTTGAGAAAAGTTATAAAGCATCAGTAAAGTTTGTGCTTGCTTGGCAGCTCCTTATTTATGTGATTTTAGTCTTAATTGCACCTTTTATTGCAGACATTTTCTCAAAAGAAAAAGTCGTCGCAGACATTATTGTATTATTTATTTGGATACTTCCGTTAGGTTATGGATTACAAGGCATCATTATCTTAACCAACTCTTCATTCAATGCTTTGCATAAACCTATAATGGCATTAATGCTAAGTGTTATTCGACTATTTGTTTGTTATGTACCATTAGCTTATTTGGGCAGTGTTTATTATGGCATTGAAGGTTTCTTTATTGGTGGTGTGTGTGGCAATTTTATTATGGCGATGATTTCTTACCGTTTATTCGATAAGCAGTTTCCCCATGAACTTGCTGAATCGAAGGCAACGTCATAATGAAAAAGATGGATTTAAAGTCAGATTACACACCTAACGGCGATCAACCCAACGCGATTAAACAATTGCTTGATGGAATTGAAGATGGTTTGGCCCATCAAACCTTATTAGGTGTAACGGGTTCAGGGAAAACATTCACTATTGCCAATGTTGTAGCGACTTTAAATCGTCCTACCATGATGATTGCGCCCAATAAAACCCTTGCCGCACAACTTTATAGCGAAATGAAAGAATTCTTTCCTAATAATGCAGTTGAATATTTCGTTTCTTATTATGACTATTATCAGCCTGAAGCCTATGTGCCAACAACAGATACTTTTATAGAGAAAGATGCTTCCGTAAACGAACATATTGAGCAAATGCGTTTGTCGGCAACCAAAGCCTTGCTTGAGCGCCGAGACGTTATTATTATTGCCTCTGTATCCGCTATTTATGGTTTAGGCGATCCAGACTCATATCTCAAAATGATGCTACACATTAGTGTTGGCGATATTATCAATCAGCGCGATATTTTACGCCGTTTAGCCGAGTTGCAATACAAGCGTAATGATGTCGCTTTTCAGCGAGCTACTTATCGGGTACGCGGTGATGTTATTGATGTTTTCCCAGCGGAGTCAGACCGTTTAGCGCTACGCATTGAGTTGTTTGATGAAGAAATTGAGCGATTATCTATGTTCGATCCCCTTACCGGACAAGTTGATCGTACCTTGGCTCGAGTAACGGTATACCCTAAAACACATTATGCTACGCCAAGAGATAAAATATTAGCGGCGATCGATAAAATAAAAATAGAATTAAAAGACAGATCGGCCTTCCTAAAAGAAAATAACCGCTTAGTTGAAGAGCAACGCATAGTACAACGAACGCAATTCGACATTGAGATGATGACCGAACTTGGCTATTGCTCGGGTATCGAAAACTATTCTCGTTACTTATCAGGACGAGAGGAAGGACAATCGCCACCAACATTATTTGATTATTTACCCGATGATGGCCTATTAATTATCGATGAGTCACATGTTACCGTGCCGCAAATTGGGGCGATGTATAAAGGTGATAGATCCCGTAAAGAAAATCTAGTGAACTACGGTTTCCGTTTACCGTCAGCGCTTGATAATCGTCCGATGAAATTTGATGAATTTGAAGCGCTTGCGCCACAAACTATTTATGTTTCAGCGACCCCCAGTAATTATGAAATAGAAAAGTCAGGAAACGAAATTGCTCAGCAGGTTGTTAGGCCAACCGGGCTACTTGATCCTATCATCGAAGTGCGACCTGTTGAAACTCAGGTAGATGATTTATTATCTGAAATTAGAAAGCGTGTCGCCATACAAGAGCGAGTTTTAGCGACCACACTAACAAAGAGAATGGCTGAAGATCTCTCCGATTATCTACATGAACATAATGTAAAAACTCGCTATTTGCATTCTGATATAGACACTGTTGAACGTGTAGAGATTATTCGTGACTTTCGATTAGGCAAGTTTGATGTACTGGTGGGTATAAACTTGTTGCGTGAAGGTTTAGATATGCCAGAAGTCTCGTTAGTTGCGATATTAGATGCTGATAAAGAAGGTTTTTTACGGTCAGAACGTTCACTTATTCAAACCATTGGTCGTGCTGCTCGTAACATTAATGGTCGTGCTATCTTGTATGCAGCGAGAATTACGGGGTCAATGAAAAAAGCGATTGATGAAACTGAGCGACGACGTGAAATGCAGCATCAATTTAATCTAAACAATAATATCACCCCTAGAGGAGTGGTAAGTAAAATTAGTGATGCGCTCCATAATGGCACTGTATCTTCAAATGACACATTATTGAATGTTGCAGAGCAAGCAACAGATTATAAAATATTATCCATTAAAGATATTGATGAAAAAATTAAGCAGCTTGAAAGTGAAATGTTGAACCATGCTCAAAATTTAGAGTTCGAACAAGCCGCTAATTTACGAGATGAAGTTGCTAAATTAAGAGAGCAGCAATTATCTCGTTAGTAAATAAACTGTTCACTTAAGCTCAGACATCGTATATTGACTAATGATGTTTGAGACTGCTTCACAATTACAATGTACCAAATGGCTAATGTCATTGATTATTTTATCCTGAATATCAACAGGAAACAGCATTAACTGTTCAAGATAAAGATGCGCCTGAACTTCATTATTACTATTAACGAAATCCATCAGCCGACTTGCATGATTTCTCCAAATAACACTCATATATACTACCTCGAAACTTAAAAAAATTAACCTGCAAACTTCTTATACCAATTTGATTAATTAGGTGATCTACTTTTTAATTTTGACCATTAAAAATGAGCAGATAATTAATCAACTTGGTATTAAACGCTTAGTTATAACGAATACAAGATTAGCTAAAACTATATTAAGTCTAGAACATGGTGGCGTAATGGTTATATGTTTTAGGAATTAAAACATTCTATTTGAAACCAAGTTATATAAGTGTTTAGTACTTTTGTGCTAACTGTGTGATGTTTTAAGATATTTTAAATTTCTCTAATCGATATAAAAATGCTTTATAAGGTAGATTTAAATATTTTGCTGCTTTTGTTTTGTTTCCTTGGTTCATATTTAACGCCTGTGATAGGCAATATCGCTCAAACTGCTCCCAGTTAAACCCTGAGGAGGGCATTTCAAAATTAGGCAAATCACCTAGATTTTGAATGCTAGAAGAGTCAGCCCCAATATTTTGCGTTAGCTCTTCTTCATCGTCTAGTAGTACATAACGTTCTATTCGGTTCGATAATTCACGTACATTTCCAGGCCAATGATATTCAAGTAATAAACGGTAGCACCTAGACGATAATTTTTTAACTTCACTTTGATATTGTTTGGCATGCAATTGAATAAAGTGATCCGCCAATATAGCAATATCTTCTTGTCGTTCCCGTAATGGTGGCATTTTAATGGGAACAACATTTAATCGGTAAAATAAATCTTCTCGGAAATTTCCATTTTTAACTTCTTTAGCTAAGTCTCGGTGAGTTGCGGCTATTACTCTAACATCAAGTTTTATCTCGTCGTTACTGCCAAGCCTTGTGATTGTACTTTCTTGTAGAAAACGTAATAAATTCGATTGCAATGATGGGGATAATTCACCGATCTCATCAAGAAAAATTGTGCCATTATTTGCCGCTTCAAAACGACCCACCTTACTCGAGTTAGCTCCTGTATATGCTCCTTTTTCAGCGCCAAACAATTCGGCTTCCGCTATCGATTCGGCAATTGCACCACAGTTAATAGCAACAAATTTTTCATGGAAACGGTTCGAATTATCGTGCAAAGCCCGAGCGGCAAGCTCTTTACCTGTCCCGCTTTCTCCCAAGATAAGTACCGTTGCATTAGTCGCTGAAATTTTATCTATTCGCTGATAAACCTTTTGCATACAAGGCGCTTTCCCCACTAAACTTACCAGTTTATTTTGCTCACCTAATTGTGCACTTAATGCTTTGTTTTGCCCGCGTAATTGAAAAGCTTTATAGGCTTTCTCTATTGTTAATAATAGTTCTTGGCGTTTAAAAGGTTTTGGTAAATAGTCGTCTGCGCCTTGTTGTAGCGCTTTTACAGCATGGTTGATAGTGCCATAAGCGGTGGCAATAACAAAACCTAGCTCTGATTGATTCCTTCGAACATAATTAAGAAGGTCTAACCCTGACAGCTCTCCAAGTTTCCAGTCAGAAAAAATGATATCGAAGGCGTTATTTTTTATTTTTAAAATAGCTTCTTCAACGCAGTCAGCACTCATTACTTGAAAACCACTTGCGATTAAAATATCACATATTAATTCCCGCTGTTCATGTTCGTCTTCAACGACCAGTATATTCATGCTCATGACGATCCCTTTTATTATGAGTGAGTCTGTTTTGTTACTTGAGAAATATTAAAATCTGCTTGGGCTAGACAACCGGTTATTTTACCGTTATCACAGTACTGGTTTTTCAAATGAATATTACCGTTGTAGTGTAGTGAAATAATCCGTTTAGCAATATAAAGCCCCATGCCAGCACCTTCTGCTTTTGTCGAAATGTGGGGTTGAAATAAACTGCTTTCAATTTTACTATCTAAACCTAAGCCTTGGTCAATAACTTCAATTTTTATATGGCCACCATCACTTTTTGCTTTAATAATAACCGTATTAGATTCATCAAGGCTAGCGCTATCACTATTGCTCTCGCATGCATTGATAATCATAGTGTGAAGAATACTCCTGATTTCAGACTCTGCGCCATCAATCGATAATTCAGCGGCAATTTCCACTTCAAATTTTTGAGGGTTTTCGTGGCAAGATTTATACTCAAGCATAATATCTTGTACAACGGCTAATATCGGAATGTTATCATCACGACTGAGTCCACTTGTGGTTAGTTCGAGTAATGCTTTAATGTTTTTGTCGATATGAATTATTTTATTTTGTATGGTTTTAATTAATTTTGCTCGGTAATCAGCTGTTAAATCATCATCGTTTAATTGTTCAATAGATAAGCCTATTGTGTGGATAGGATTTCTTAAAGAATGTGCTAACCCTCGACTTACTTCTCCTAATTCAGCTAAATGTTTTATTTCGCTGTATTGTTGCTCAGCTTGAGTGAGTTTATTTAGTCGTTTAACCATTTCGTTGAAGTGTTGAATGGTATAACGCATTTCTTGAATACCTTGCTCTTCAACATGATGTTGGTAGTTACCCTGGGCCAACTTTTTAAAGCCTGCTGATAATAACGCTAATGGTTTATTAAATTGTGCACTCAGCCAATAAGCCGCGATTAAAGCAATAAGACAGCAAAGTATCAATACCCACTGAATATTGTTCAATAATTGTTTGGTTTTACTTTCTGGCGAGAGTCCTTCAATCCAATGAGTATTTACAACTTGCGCTGGGTGAACAATTACATCATGGTTTTCAATAAATTCATTGTTTTGCACTTGTGTCTTTTTCTGATAAATTTGATCAATGATGGTCTTAAATTCTTTCTTTACCACATGTAACTCAACGCCATTAGCATGGCTATTACCTTTAGTTGACTCTGTTACCTCTGTGTTTATCGTTACGTCTTTTTGTGGGGGCTCTGTATAAACCGTTTGACGGGTTCCATTGTTATTTTTGGTAATAACAGTAATACCATCGGCATTAATATTTTCAGCTATAAATCCAATTTTTCTTTCAAATTCGTCTTCTTTATCAAATTCTTTAAAAGCCAACTCTAAAACTTGCTCGCTAAGATGACGAGCTTGTACATTGACCTCTTTATTCAAGTTTTGCTCGATCCAATAAACGAGAAATAGCTGAGTAATTGTAAGTAAAACGATCAAACTACCGATCAGGGAAAATAAATAACTGCGTAATGACATAGTTGCCTGGGCTCTAATAAATATTAGGGTATGTTATTCAAGTATAATGCCAATTTACTCTAAATATAAATGATTAATAAAACATAGACTTATAAATAGTGATTTCATTTATAAATGAAAAGAATCATATATTCCCTATATCGGGATATTAACATCCTGATATGAGTAAAGTGTGACGGATAAAACGTGATGAATATTCCGTATTTTATTGTTTATTAACATTTTTTCATGATTGGTATGGAAATCGCTATGTATAGGGACTGAACGTTAGAGAACTAGCTTTAACGGATATTATTTATAAATAAAGGGAAAAACCATGAAATTATTCAATAAAACAGCTATTGCCGTGTCACTTTCAATATTAGGTGCGCTAAGCAGCGTTTCAGCATTAGCTATGGCGACAGATAATACCCTACATCGAGAAGTTGAAGTAATAGTTGATGGGGATACTAATAAAAATATGAATGTTTTTGTCAGTGTTGATGGTGAGGTTACTACCGCCGATGTTTCACCATTAGCGATGAGTAACCCAGAAGAACTTAGAGAGCTTCTTAGCGATGTACCTGAGGATATTCGTGAGAAACTCATTAAAACCTTAATGAATGCACATGATGACAACGGTAACTTAAAAATAGTTCTTGATGGTGATATTGGCATTAATCAAGAATTACATTGGATTTCTGAAAATGATATTGAAGGAGATCATCGTGTTGAAGTGATTGGTGACAACGATGAAAATAAAGTTATTGTTATGGAGCTAGACCACAATTTAGAAGGGGACGTTGCACAGAAGGTTATTAGAAAAATAATGAACTCTTCTCATCATAAGAATGTAAAAGTTATTCATCGCAGTAAAATGGTAGTCGATAGTCTTATGGGGATGATAAAGAATAGTGATTTAACAGCTGATGAGTTAGATAAAATTCAGCAAGCATTAGATGCTAAAAGGTAAGGGGACTTTTATTTAGATGAACGCTTTAAAACGTTTATTTTTATAATATAAATGAAAAAGCCAGTCTATTGACTGGCTTTTTTAGCTTTACGTTTTAGTAACAATAACGCTTTTACAAATAATGCTTATGGCTTAGTTGGGCCAGCGGCACTTCGACTGATTGCATCGGATACCATTGCCACTCTACCGGATGAAACATGTTTCATACGGTTTTCGCTTGCAACGAAGTCTGTAGGAATATCTTTGATCATCGTAATGGTTTCTGTTTTAGTCATTGGCGCAGATGATTTACCTGGCTTACTACCTTTGCTAGAAACTTTACCCGCTTTTGACGTTATTTTCGGGCTTGGTTTTCTTGAAATTACACGTTTTGGCTTTTCAACAACCGCTTCAGCTGCTTGAGGTTCTTCAAAAGGTAAGCCTTGCTGAACTTCAGTTGTGCTTTCAACAACAGGTGTTTCAACAACAGGTGCTTCAACAACTGGTGCTTCAATAACAGGAGCTTCAACAACAGGAGCTTCAACAACAGGCGTTTCAACAACAGGCGTTTCAACAACAGGGGCTTCAACAACAGGAGCTTCAACAACAGGCGTTTCAACAACAGGAGCTTCAACAACAGGAGCTTCAACAACAGGCGTTTCAACAACAGGCGTTTCAACAACAGGCGTTTCAACAATAGGTGCTTCAACAACAGGTGCTTCAACAACAGGTGCTTCAACAACAGGTGCTTCAACAACAGGTGCTTCAACAACAGGTGCTTCAACAACAGGTGCTTCAACAACAGGTGCTTCAACAACAGGTGCT